>Ga0364894_10009_pt1 | contig 122489 bp, 100 predicted proteins | sample ExccelJu500001D4_FD_206942 | JGI IMG/M metagenome (GOLD analysis project Ga0364894, IMG submission 206942) | Enriched cells from Trout Bog Lake Hypolimnion, Wisconsin, USA - BchlTB.July16.5000.01.D4 | ecosystem: Environmental > Aquatic > Freshwater > Lake > Hypolimnion/Profundal zone | place...
CCTGAACGATAAAAAGGAATGGTTGTTTGCCCCGCGGCCTGGTTTTGAAACAATACTATCCCGCGAGCAAGTTTTGTCTTACACAGAACCCTTTTCAGTAACAAAAGCACCAACAGCCAAGGATGTAAGTTTACCAAACACCACTCCCAAGCCAAAACACAGCAACAGGTTTTAAGCAAACACTATAACAAACTCCGCCGATGCGGAATCTAACAGCCAAATAAAAACAGCATGGCATTAAACAATATTTCATTCGTATTGGGGCAGGGTGGCTTGGGCAGGCCGCTGCCTGGCGAAGACTATATAAGCGCCCTTATATTTTACACAGCAGCCCCACTGCCATCCGGCTTTTCCTCCTCAAGCCCCATAAAACAAGTTTTCAGTGTTGCCGATGCGGAGAATGCGGGCATACTTAGCAATTACAACGACGAAACAGCCGCCACGGCATCTTATCTTGTAACAGCGGCAGGCACCAACGGCGACATAATTACCCTTACCGTTGCCGACCCTTATAATGGCAACCTAACCCTGGGCAGCTACACCAAGCTAACAGGCGACAGTACCGTGGCCAACGTGGCAACAAAAATTGCCGCTGCCATCAACGCAAACACATCTTCAACAGGCTACAGTGCCACTGTATCAACAGCAACCGTTACCATAAAAGCACGGCCAGGCCTTGGCTTAACACTTAATTCGGGCACGCCGCTAACTGTTACTTTTAGCACCAGCGCAACACTTGCCGGCACACTAACACAATTTAGTGGCGGCTCAGGCAGCAAACAAGCCGTGTGGCATTACCACATAAGCGAGTATTTTCGCTTACAGCCCCAGGGCAATTTATACGTGGGCATATTTCCGGTGCCGGGCTCATACACATTTTCCGAAATAACCAACGTTCAAAATTTTGCAGGTGGCAAAATACGCCAAGTGGGTATTTATAAAGACAGTGCGGCCTTTGCAACCGGTGATGTTACCGCCATACATAGCCAATGTGCAACATTAACCGCAGCACATAAGGAAATTATAGCCTTATATGCCGCCGACATTTCATCAATAACAGACCTAAGCACCCTTACCGACCTCTCCCAGCTTTCAGCCAACTATTGTTCCGCAATTATATCGCAGGACGGCGCGGCCGCAGGCAGCCAATTGTATGCGGCTTATGGCAAATCAATCACCACATTGGGCGCGCTGCTTGGCGCAGTGTCTCTTTCGGCGGTGAGCGAAAGCATTGCCTGGCCCGCCAAGTTTAACATTAGCGACGGCACGGAGTGCGACACTATTGCCTTTGCAAATGGCAAACTGTTAACCGATGCAACCATAAGCGACAACCTTTTAACAGCGCTGCAAAATTACCGGTATATATTCCTGCGCAAATTTGTGGGCGTAGCAGGCAGCTACTTTAACGAGAACAGCACCAGCATTGCCACCACCAGCGATTATGCCTACATAAGCGACAACCGAACCATACAAAAAGCCACACGTGGTGTCTATTCTGCTTTAGTGCCTGCGTTAAACAGCCCCATTACTCTAAACAGCGACGGCACTATTGCGGATTATTCAGCCGCATACTTCCAAACCCAAGCCGAGGAACCGCTTACGCAAATGGTGCGCGACGGTGATTTGAGCAATTATTCTGTTGCCGTAAACCCCGCGCAAAACGTGCTAAGCACCAGCAAGGTTGTTATAACCATTAACCTGCAGCCCAAAGGCACCGCCCGCAACATTGTAGTAAACATAGGCTTTAACGTAACAATCAATTAAAAAACAAACCCCTCCGCCCCCTAAAGGTGGAACCATAAGCAGCGTGTGTATTAGCGAACATGTTTATGAAACATCCATAGCGCCCATGACATCTTCCTATACTGCGGCACATACGAAGCTTTTAAAATACTTAACCGGTTTATGGTTCCCCCTTTAGGGGCGAAGGGGTAAAATTTAAATATATGCCATCCATCAACCCACTCATTAACGGCGTAAATTATTCCTGGGCCAATATAAAACTTGTGCTTTTTGGAATACCTGTAATAGGCATAACCTCTATAAATTATAACCGCAAACAGAAAAAGGAGAACAATTACGGTTTTGGCAGCCAACCCATAAGCCGGGGCTACGGCAATTACGAATACAGCGGCGATTTGGAACTGTATTTAGACGAATGGAAAAACATTATCGCCGCCAGCCCCATACGGGACCCGCTGCAGATAGCACCATTTAGTATAACAGTGCTGTATGGCAGCAGCGCGGTAAATGCAGCCAAAGATGTTTTAAGGGCCGTTGAATTTTTAGAAGACCCTTTTGCCGCCAAGCAAGGCGACACAAAACTGTTAGTAAAAATACCCTTGATTATAGGCAGTATTGACAGATAAAAAACAGTTTGTTGTTTGCAGTTTAGAGTTTTTAAGCGAAAAGGTATTGTTACTTACACGCGGTAGAAACAAAGTGCAAAAATAAAATTAATCACGCTGCTCCAAATCCCCCTTTAGGGGATAGGGGCTAAACCTACACCACCATGAATGAAATTGAAGTAAAACAGCAGGCCGAAGAAAAGGCAAATGCCCTGGCGCAGCACTTAAATACAAAAGTGCACCCCTTGGTATTTAAAGATGAAAATGACCACTTTATTACAGGCTTTATTAAAGAGCCCAGCAGGCAGGTAAAGCTTGCAGTGTTGGATAAAAGCGTTATGGGCGGCTTTTCCGCAGCATCCGAAATGCTGGATGCCATTTTGCTAAAAGAACACAGCGACCCGAGGCTTAGCAGCGAGCGGCCGGAAGACGACAAAATTTACTTAGGTGCTGTGATGGCCGCATACGACCTTGTAAAGTTTAGCATCAACACCTTTAAAAAAAAATAAGCCAGTATGCAATAACAGAAGATAGCAGCGAAGAAAGCCAAATTGGCGCCTTCATACGCTGCTATCTTCACCTTAACCCGGATACCTTAAGTGACGAAGAAATAGCAAAGGAATGGGGTAGGTTAAAATATTGGTTAAAGAAAACAGGGCAGATGGAATGAATGTAATACTATTGTACTGGCTTTTTTTTTGACCGAATGCCCAAAAATACAAATATAGCACCTATTAGAAGCCCACCAGCAAACACACCAAAATCGGGTGTTGCCAAAGCCACCAAACAAAATATGGCACAAATACCGGCAATAATAAAACAAACAACCCTGGCCAACTTGTATTGCCACGCGGGGTAACCCCAATCAACTTGCAGATGATCTTTTCCTGGATAAAACTGATGCCCGCATGCAAGGCAGGTTATTATTATTTGGTTACGGCGCTGGGCAATATCCACATCATTGCCCCCCAAGCCAAATCTCTCATGGCCTTTTCCATCATGAAAACCAGGCCTTTCTATAATTCCGCTTTTTTCGGCATGAAGGTCGTGCGAGCCGCATTTAGGGCAGGATATGTCCATGATATTTTTCTTGCAAATTAAACTACGTTTTTTATAAATGGAACTGTTAAACCAAAAAAAAGCCCGATAAAATCCCACCAGCAAACCTGCCACAAAAACCTAAAGCCTTATACCTAATTTTATGAGTGACACCATTAATGTAGTACGCTACGAACTTTCGCTGAACGACCTTTTAACTGGCAAGCTAAATGAGGCTGACGATGCGGCCAATAAGCTTGAAGGCGGTCTTGACACGGCAAAAAAAAAAGTAGGGGAACTTGGCGAAAGCGGTGAAAAAATTGAGGGGCTAAAAGAAAAGCTTGGTGGCCTCGCTGAGGGCGCATCCAAAGTTGCCGAATCATTCGGAATTCCGATTGATTTATCTTCAGGTATTGAATATGTTAAAAAAGCTACAGAAGAATATGAAAAATTGAAGCTGGCGCAAACACAAGTTGAAGCGGTACTTAAAAGCACTCAAAATTCAGCCGGTTTAACATTTGATGAACTAAAAAAAGGCGCAAGTGAAACCGCTGACAAATTAAAATTCTCAACTACCGAAATAATGAATATGCAAGCTGTTCTGCTAAAATTCCCCTCAGTGACAAAACAGAACTTCTCCATTATATCATCAGCGGCAGAGGATATAAGCAGTAGCACGGGGAAAGACTTGAATACCGTTGCTAAGCAGCTTGGCCAGGCTCTCGAAAACCCTTCAAAAAACATTTCGGCATTAGAACTAGGCTTAAGCAACTCACAAGAGAAGCTAATAAAGGATCTGGCAGAAGCAGGGAAAACAGCGGAAGCTCAAGGATTGATTTTAAAAGAAGTTGACAGGGAATATGGAGGAAATGCCGCCGCGACGGCCGCTGCCGACCCATTCCTAAAAGCGGCAAATTCAATAGACGACCTTCAAATGAATATAGGATTATTAGGCAGTAATATAAAAGAATACTTGGGCCCAATAATAGAAGTTGTTTTTGGTGGGCTGAATAATGTTATCAACTATATAATCACCCAATTTGGTTCATTGGGAGTTACTGCATCCGGTTTTGGAGAGAGTGTAAAGAAAACTTGGCACGACATTATTAATTTCATAAGGCCCCTTTTTGAACCAATTGAACGTTATGTTGGTATAGTATTGGGGAGTCTTAAAAATATTTGGGTAAATCTACTACAGTTTAAACCACAGTTTGAAGCTATTGCTAATTGGCTGAGGGATGCATTTGCGGTTGTAATACAAGTGGCTGGTACAATCTACCAAAAGGTTTATCGCTTTATTGCCGGCATTATTGACTTTTATCATACTATATATGTTGTACTTGAAAAACTTGGCATCATAAACCTGATAGGGAAAATATTTGAAAGTGTTTGGGTTGTAATAAAGTCGATCGGTGAAAATATCAAGGGGCTTTATCAACATATTTTAAAACCAATATTCGACAAATTAGAATGGGCTTATGATAAATTGAAAAAAATACTGGGCATTAAAAAAATAGACGTAATCGTTACAGGTACCACTGGAAAGCTAACTGATACGAAACCATCGCCAGAAACCCCAGCCGATCAACCACCTACCCAAAAAACTTCTGCGAAACCACTTTCGTCTCCAAATTCGTCAAGCAAAGAAACAGCAGGCGCAACAGGCAACAAATCAACAATCATCAATATAAAAATAAATGAGTTGGTAAAGGAGCTTAACCTGCACTCAACCACCATACAGGGCGGCGCAAAACAAATAAAAGACATAATAACGGAGGTACTACTCTCCGCTGTAAACGACAGCCAGCGTGTTGCGTACGATTAGTGCGAAAAACCAAGCAGGCAAGTTTGCAACAATTTGAATGGCTCAGTTAAAGCTACTATAACGATGCGAATTGCCAACAGCCTTTAGCAATCACACGTATCAGCAACATCAAAACCCTTAACCTATGCCCGTTATACAAACCATAAACATTATCAGCGAGCTGGCAACCAAATACGGCCTGCAATACACAAACGTTTTGGTGCAGGGGCAAACGCCCAAGGCACAGGAAAGCGATGTGTATGCCGGGAAAATTGACGTTGATGCTTTCCTAAATTCAAACGACCCCATTGCGCAAAGCCCGTTGGGTACACCCGTTTTTACCAATATTATTTTTAAAGGTGCTACGTACAAAGATGCTATTACACTTAGGCCTTATTCGTTTAGCGATATTGAGTTTCAAACAGTATTGTTAACCGTTAGCCAGGCAAAAAAAATTGTAAAAACTGAAATACAAGGCCGCAACGGAACCGTTAAAGAATACATTGGCATGGATGATTACCACATAACCGTTAACGCCATAATAAACGGGGCAAATTACACCTACCCCTGGGCGCAGGTAAATGCTGTAAAGCAAATGCTTGATGCCCCCGTGCCGATAATTGTAGAGTGCAAATATCTTAATGGCTTGGGTGTTAATACAGTGGTGGTTGAAAGTTACCAAATTGGCCAAGAAGAAGGCAAGTACAGCCAGCAAAAAATTACCATCAACTGCATATCCGATACGCCTATTTTATTACAACGCCTAACCAACATACCCCATATTTGATGAAAAGGGTTATAACAGTAATAATGCTTGCACAGCAGCCCAATACGGCCTGGCCAAACCGAAAGAGTATATTTTTTTTCACCTTTGTAAAAGAGCTTGAAATAACCAGCACCTGGCGCGACCTTACCGATAAAGGCAAGGTTACACTGCCTAAAAACGTATATGTTGCCGATGCCAATGGCAAACCAGTTGCCCTGCTTAATAATAATGTAAACTTGGGCGGCTTTGGCACCAACACGCCGTTATTTTTAAAAGGCGATGCCATAACCATACGCTGGGGTTACGCATATTTTGACAGCCAAGGCAACGAGCAGGCACCCATGGTTAATATTTTTACTGGCTATATAAACAGTGTGCAAAGTAAAAGCACTTTTACACTAGAGGTGATGGACAATATGTACATACTACAGCAGGTAAAAACACCCGTAAAAGAGTGGAAAGGCTACACTGTTGAAAAAATACTTCTAGAAATTATACAAGGTGCCACCATGCCTAGCACAGGCAAGCCATTGCCGTTTACTGTTAACCAGTTAACACAAACGCAGGCAGGCACCATACGCACCGGGGGCGAAACGGTTACAAAGCTGTTGGAAGACCTAAGAAAAACTTATTGCTTTGAGGCATACTTCCGGGGTAGCGAATTACGCTGCGGGTCCTTTGTGTATTTACCACAAGATGCGGGAAAGCCCCCGTACAACACCTTTACTTTTCAAGAAGATATTATAAGCGACAACTTAGAATATGCCAGGAAGGACGACATGGTGTTAAGCTGCCTGGCCACCAATACCATTGAAAGTAAAACCGGTGAAACCACAAAAGACGGGCAGCCCAAAACAAAAAAAGTAAAACTGAGCGTGCTGGTAACATTTAAAAACGGCTCGGACACGCCAAGTTATATAACACCAAAAGACGGCGAAGAAATACCGCAGGACCAAACAGGGGAAAGACACGACTTCTTCTTTCCCGGTGCCACTACCATCACAGCTTTGGAAAAAATGGCTACAGACCAATTGAACAAGTTTTATTACATAGGTTTCCGTGGCAAGTTTACAACGTTTGGCATGCCTTACATTAAGCACGGCGACGCAATAAACCTTGCTGACAATATTTTACCAGAACGCAATGGCACCTACATGGTACGTGGTGTAAAATATACGGCAGGCACCGGCGGTTTACGGCAGGAAATAGAACTTGACTACAAGGTAAAGGTGAATAGTGAAGGGATAAACGTCAATGCGCAAACGTGAATCGTCAATCGTTCTTTTCTCTCTTCAAAACCTCCATCCCAACGTTAGTCGGCACAGAGACTCCACAGCGTAAAAAATCATAAGATAGGCTAATTGCATACCTCTATTCACGTCTCACGATTCACGCTTCAACCATTCACCATTCACCCCACACCACCATGAGTACCAGAAAAATCATCGATGCCATACAGCATATTTCGGGCGTGAAACAAACAGATACTGTTACTTACGTGCCTTGCACCGTGCAAAGTGTTAGCGAAGCAACGCGCACATGTGTATGCATGCCCCAAAGGGGCAACATGCAAGCGCAAATAAGCGATGTGTTATTAATGGCCAGTGTTGACGATGGCATACTGTATTTGCCCACCATAGGCAGCAACGTGTTGGTGATGTTAAGCAAATTTACCCAGCCATCTGTGGTAATGTTTAGCAGCGTTTATAAAATATTGTACACTGTTGGCAACAGCCTATTACAAGTAATTGACGGTAACATACAGCTTAACGACGGCAGCCTGGGCGGCCTCCCGAAAATTGCGGCACTAACCCAAAAAATTAATAACATCGAAAACCTGTTAAACGATTTTATAGCCAAATACAATGCCCATACACACATACTAAGTTTATCAACAGGCACAGGCACCGCAGCACCTACCCTAACTACTGAAACCAACACCATTAATCCAACCCAGCAAACCGATATTGAGAATACGGCCATAACACACGGCGTGTAATAACACCCCCATCCCCTAAAGGGGGCAAAACCTTTTTTATGCCATCATCAACCGACATCCATCTTTTAAACAACGACCTTGTTTTTGTTAACGGCGATATAGCAACCGGACCCAGCGATGCACAGCACATTGAAGACACGATAAACGCCTTCCCCGGCTGGTGGAAAGAAAACCCTGCCGACGGGGTGGGTATATTCCAGTACATAAACTCCAGCGGGCAAGAACAAGGAATATCGAGGAACATTGCCATAAACCTTCAGTCGGACGGGTACCAAGTAAACAATCCCGCGGTATCAGTAAACAGCAAGGGAACCCTAACAATTATACCCAATGCAACAAAACTTTAATGCCATAAACGGGCAGAACTTGTTAGACGTATGCCTAAATACCTACGGCACCACCGACCTGTTATACAAACTATTACAGGATAATGGCATACCTAACCTGGACTACACACCCATAACCGGGCAAATGTTTGTTTATGATGACAACTTGGTTATTGACCAAGGCATAAACCAATTTTTCAGCAGGGGCAACACCTATTACGCAACCGATATAAACACACCCAACAATGCGATACAAGGCGATTTTAACAGCGACTTTAATATTGATTTTAACGTATAGCAAAAGCAACGCCCAGGCTATTACCGACACTGCAACTTTGCGCAATGCTATAAAAACCTTAATTACAACCAACGGCGCGCAGCAAATTACTGCAGCCAAGCTAAACCGAATTTTAAATGGCACATTAAATGTTATGCCGCTAAGTGCACCGCATGTTGATACTGTTTACCAACGCGGCGACAGCCTGTTTTACAAAAAAAACGGGATAGAGTATTTAGGTGCCATTACTGGCGGGGGCAGTTATGAGCCGCCCATTACCGCGCCTTACAGCCCCCTGCAATACTTTAATGGGTACAAACAGTTTGCCCCCTTGAATGCCGACAGCATACCCGGTGGAGCTTCCAATTTGTATTGGTATAACACCAATGCCAACGCCGGCTGGGGATTAAATTTGTCTTTGGGCAGCGGCGGCACAGCCTTTACCTTTAGTGCCGACAGCCTAAAACTAGCAACCTTAACCCAAGCCCGGCGCATTGCCGACAGTGCCGCCGCCGCAGTACCCATTTCGGGAAAAGTAAATTACACCGATACTTCCACCATGCTTAGCCCATACCTTAAGGCTGCCAATGCGTTCAACCTGCCAGCGCAAACCGGCAATTCGGGTAAGTATCTTACTACCAATGGGACGAGTGCAAGCTGGGGAAGTGTGAGCGGGGGTGGGAGTGGAAGTGTTGACACTACAAGCTTAAGTAGCCGAATCAACAATTTGGCAACCAAGCTTCCTTATTACTCAGTTACTGATTACGGAGCTATTGACGACAGCTTGACCGATAACACTGCGGCTATCCAAAACACCATCGACACAGCATATGCCCACGGCGGCGGCATTGTTTATTTTCCGTTTTTAACTAAAGGGAAATACTTAATAAAGGGTCCCATCAAAACAACAGACACTTATGGGGACGCAGTAACCAATTCGCAAATTTATATTCCTTATTCATCCTACGACCATGTGTCATCCGCGCCGACAATCATTTTAAGGTCAGATTATCCGCCTAACCCTTACAGCGACTACACTGCTGGGCAGCATGAAAACACACAGCAAGTAGAGCTTATCTCTACTTTGGGAGGCTCTAACACGGGCGCAGTGATAGGCTCCGCCTATGCATACTCTTTTTATGGCAATTGGAACTACACCCAGTTATACATGGAGAACATGACGATTGTAGTGAGAAGCGTAACCGATATTGGCACCGACACTGTGGCCACTTTGGGGGCTTTGGATTTGTCTACTGTGGAAATGAGCAACCTACTTAACGTGAAGGTTAAAACGCAAAGCTTTCTCGGCACATCTGTCCAGCCACTGGCAGGCACATTCGGCATTTACGGCCCTGTAAATAACAACTTCAATGCGACAAACTGGACTAACATTTTTGTGAGCGGCTTTGACAAGGGTTTGATACTGAGTGAAAATGCAAATGTTGTAACCAGTAACATAAACGGCTGTGACACTGGGATATGCTTGACAACAGGTTTCCATTCTGTAAATATCGGGCGAAGCATAGTGCAATGGTGTAAGGTCAATTTGGAAATAAAGAGCCTGTCAATTTTCAATATAGAGCAATTGGATATGGAGGATTACGGCGACAGTACATACAGCAGCCACACTCCAAGAAGTTGGTTCACCAACGTATACGATGTGTACGAGCCGGATAGCACTGGCAGCGTAGGCAACGTGCATTATCACATGAATTATGCCTATGGAAGCAGCCATGACCAGGAGATAAAGAGTGTAATATACTCCCCACTAATAAGCATGAACACTATGCCAAGCGTAGTTGCTCACCTGCCAAACCGTAATTACATCAACACAACAGCCTTGCACGCGATGGTAAACAATGACCATGTGGTTGGATTGGATTTGAGTAAAATAACATTTGCAGGTTCCGGTGGACTATCAGGAGCAACATTCAGCTACTTGAAGGTACCAAGCAATGACGGTGCGACTGTGGACAGCACGGCGCTGAGCTTTAACACCACTTTAAGCAGCGCGCTACACGGCACAGATATAAGTTCAGGTTTTGGGGATGTCAGGGTTGGCTCATTAGCTGGCTTGAGCACCGGTTCATACATTACAGCAACAGGCGCCAATACTGGCCATAATGGTAATCTTTACTTGTCTACCATAACTGGGGGCGGCAAAATTGCAATGAATGTAACTGGTGGCGACACAGCCTTGGTTATAAACTCAACAGGTGACATAACAACACCTAACAGGATCGGCATTAATCTAGGCACCGGAGTACTGCCTACTCACAACTTGGAAGTAGGTGGTACGGTGCAATTTAACAGCCTTAACACCGGAGGACTTGTATTCTCAAATGCCGCAGGGCTTTTGAGTAACACATATTCAGGCGGGGGCGGCTTGGCTTCATCTAGTTCGACAGGACTCGTTAGTATTGGTAATCAAACACTTGGCAGCGGAATCAAAACAATGCAAGAAGTAGCCACTACTTCATCTTTTGACCTGCCGATAACAAGTAGTCAGACAGTTGGCGTTATCAACATGAATGGATACCCAATATACCATAGCTATGGCTCCCTTACCAACACATTTGTTGGCACATCGACCGGAAATTTTAGCATGACAGGCTCAGGTAATGCGGGTTTTGGATACCACAACTTGGCGGCACTCACAGCTGGAAACTTTAATACGACCGTAGGCAGCAGCGCGGGTAGTTATTTAACATCATCTAACGAAAACACCATGGTTGGATTTGGCGCAGGCAGCAACGCAACCGACCCTAGCTCTAATATCTGCATCGGGGCATTTTCGGGAAAAAATATTTATTCCAATTCAAATGGTGGTGGTAGTGCGGGTTACAATGTAATGATTGGCGACAGTGCAGGCAGCGTCATTACATACAATGGGAGTTATAATGTCTTGATAGGGCATTATGCATTAAACTACCCATCTGCCATACCAAACAACAAGTTGTGTGTTACGGGTGGCAGTACTGGAGCCAACCTTTTATATGGTGACTTTAACACCGGACAATTACAGGTTAATGCATCCCAATATAGCCCAGCCTTAACACCAAGTGCAGCCTTGGAGGTGATTAGCACAAGCAGGGGATTGTTGCCGCCGCGGTTGACAGCAGCCCAGCGCAATGCCATTAGCAGCCCGGCCACAGGGCTTACACTTTACTGCACCGACTGCATAGCCACAGACAGCAGCACCGGAGTAATGCAAACATATAACGGTAGTGGATGGAAGAATAATTGGTAATTCGATGGCGTTCATCCCAACCAAGCGGGCAACGACCTAATAGCACAAACAATAATTCAATCAGGCAAGTTGAAGTAGTTGAATTTATTAGATAAACGAACCCTTCATCACACCGGCTCCCCCTATTCACAGATGCCAATGTTTTTATTGAATGCTTTGACCTAAAAGTTTCTTCACAGGAATTTTCGACACCCAATTGCACATTCCTTGCCACTGGCGACCGGTGTGACAATGTTGAATAATTGCTTCTCGCCAACTGTTCGCAGTTGCTTGAAACAATTTTGCTTAACCAATAAAATTGACCGTTTATAATCAACCCTAAACTAACGCCCATGCAACACTTAACTAATGCTGCCGCCAACAGCAAACAGAGCATTATCGGCACCCTAATAACCTTTATGCTGGGCTTTATAGGTAAGGCAGCCCTTAGCGACACCGCCCTTATAATGGGCGTCTTGTCTGGCACGGCAACTTTTTTATACACCTGTTGGAAATGGTTTACTGATTACCAAAAGCTTCACCCACGAAAAACAAACAAATAAACCCATGAAATTTTTACAGCAAATCCTCTCCGATGTTGACGGGCAGGGCAGTAGCAAGCGTGTTATGTCGTTCTGCATATTGGCGCTGATAAGCATTATAGCCCTGGGGGTAACATTTTTCCACGCCGCCTTCCAAGAGCAGATATGGCAGGATTTAATATTTACCCTGCTGGCCGGCTTTGGCTTAATAACCTCAGAAAAATTCACCAAACGCAGCCCCGCCGGTAGCGGGGCCAACCAAAACAATGAAAACAGCCCAACTATTGCAAAATAAGCACCCGTATGCCGGCACCATCCCTATTGATGGGCTGCCTTATTCAACACGTACCGCACGGCCAAATAACTTGGGTGGCCCAAACTGGCCATTGCTTTTGCTGATTATCCTCTGCATTGCGCTTTTGGTTACCGGCTTTTCAGGCTGCGGTATAAATAAGGCAACCCAGCGTGTGCTTGCAAACGATGCAGCGTTTAACAAGGTTGGAACCACATGGGCAAAGCTAAACCCTTGTGTGGTTGACAGCTTTAAAACGCTGGTACATGATACGACCGTACAAACAGACACGGCATTTAAACTAATAGAGGCCACCACGCCAACAACACCGCAGACTGGCACTGCCCTATTATGGAAGCATGACACCCTTATGCAAACCGTTACTAAAACAATAACGGTGCACGATAGCGTAAAGGTGGTAAGTGTTGACAGAAGGCAATTAAACCTATGCAACGACAGCATCGCCTGGTACAAGAATGTGTTTACCAATTACAAAAACGATATGGGCAAACAGCTTGATGGTTGGAAACATAAAGCACGCAGTCGTTTTTGGTATTTATCCGGTCTTTTAATTGTAATTGGAGTGTATCTGTTTAGAAAGCCGTTACTAGGTGCGTTAGGTGGTGTGCCAGCTTTGATAACCAAAATTATTTAGCCATGCAACAGACAGCAAACTTTTATAAAGAGTTACCGGAAATACCTTACCAAAAAACAGCACTGCCTGAAGGACTCGTGGTAGATTATATAAAAACACTAGCCCATAACACGGAAGTAAAACGCACCGTTTATGCGGTTAGTTATAACGAAACGGCAGGCTTTCAGTCGCTGGTAAATACAAATGCAGCGGGCTTTCAGGGTGACAACTCCAGATGGGCACATAAATGGGACGGCATCATTACGGCCACCGCGGTGAAGAAGGAAAACATGACCGGCAATGCACGACGTTTCCTAGTATTTTCAACCTGGCAAAAAAGCATTGACATGCTTGCGTATTATATGCATGCCCGTGGCATATACATTGGAGGTAATGCGCAAGAATTTGCGGGCATCAACCCTGTAGCTCCGGCTCGTTTAATACCTGTTGAATCTGCAAACGGCCAGACAGAAAACAAATTACTGCAAGCTGATCTTTATACGGCTTATCTGCGGGCATGGGTATTGGGCGACGGCACCGCACAGCCGAAGTATGATGACATGCAAGACTTTACTGGCCTTTACAACAAAGCAGCGAAAATTTTTACCTAGGTTGTAATCTCCCTTTAAGGAACATCATACCAAGGTGTAACGGTGCTTTAAAAATTCCCGAAACGGCAAAAGGGAGTCGCAGTTAACGCAAGGGGAAGGGGCAAAAAAAATCCCCCGGGAGCGAAACCCAGGGGAAACAACTAAAACATCATGTCCAAAAAAAATATTTAATCAGGCTTTTTGCCTTCTAAAAAGCTATTGCGGCTGTTTAACTCCCCTTTGTCGTTTTCGTTTTTGTTTACGGTATGCTTGCTGTAATAATTTTCTACAGATGCAAGCGTATTGCCAAATAGCTCCATATTACGACGCACGTAGGCGGGTATTTGGTCAAATTCCCCATTTACATCCTGGCCGGTTCCCGTTTTAAAGGAAAGGTTTCGGAGTTTACTCAAACGGTCTGCTGCACGGCGGCGCTGGTCTTCTTCCACACCCATGTCTGGCACTGCATTCCGGCTGTATATCGGTTGCGGCACATTGGCTGGTTGGGCTTCGGGCTCCTCTTTCATTACCAGCGTAAAAGAAAGGTTTTCTTCCGGCTCTGGCTCAGCTTTCAACACAGGCATTGGCACTTCTTCCTGTTTAGGGGCCAGGGGCTGGTTTATTACCAATGGTATTTCGTCAAATTTTACAGGCTGCTGCTGTACGGGTGCCTGCCTATACATATAGCTCATTTCGCGCTGTTCCTCTGCATAAATATTCGCTGGCTTGTTTAAAAAGCTGCTGCGGGCCGCAGGCTTATTGTCAAACGGCCTTGGTTCAGCAGGTCTGTTTTCAGTAGGAATATTTTGCACTGTAACATTTTCAACAGGCTTCTCAGTATAAGTCATCTGCAACAGCTCGTTAATAGGCTCGGCCTTTTCAACGGGCTCAGGCTCCTTTAGTTTAACAGGCTCAACCGGCACCGTTAATTCAAACACCACCTGTTTTTCTGGCTCGTTTGTCTTTACGGCATGCTGGGATTCTTCTTTAAAAACAGGTGCCCTAAATGTATCGGAAGCATTCATCATCCGTGGCGCAAAGGGGTCTTTGTCTTCAAAAGGTATCGGTGCCTGGTTGTACATCTTCTTTTCTTCACCTTCAATACCAAGCCTCATTACTATTTTTTCTTCCTTTGGCGCCTGCTGTTTAACAGCGGGCGCTTCTTTTGCAAAAGGGTCTTTATGCTCAAACCCTGTGGCAATAAGGGTTATACCCACTTTTCTATCCAGTGTGTTGTCGTAACCCATACCCACAATAACATCGGCCTCGTCACCCGCTTGCATCCGCAAGTAGTTATTGATAATTTCCAGTTCATCCATGGTACACTCGTGGTCACCTTCGGCACTGTTAATATTTATCAATATCCATTTTGCACCCCTTATTTCGCTGTCGTTCAGCAACGGTGAGTTCAACGCTTCTTCTATGGCATGCTGGGCCCTATTTTCGCCTTCTGCAGCAGCGCTGCCTAATATGGCAACACCGCCGCTTTTCATTACGGTACACACATCGGCAAAGTCAACAATTATATGGCCGCGGCTGTTTATAATATCGGTGATACATTTTGCTGCGGTGGCCAACACATTGTCTGCCTTAAAAAATGCTTCCTTCAACTTAAGGTCGCCATACTGCATACGCAGCTTGTCGTTGCTAATAACCAACAGTGTGTCAACAAAGGGCTGCAATTGGCGTATGCCTTCTTCCGCCTGTTTTAAACGGCGGGGGCCTTCAAATCCAAAAGGCGTTGTTACAATGCCCACGGTAAGGATGTTGAGGTCGCGACATATTTTGGCAATAATTGGCGCACCGCCCGTGCCGGTACCACCACCCATGCCGGCTGTTATAAACGCCATCTTGGTATTTACTTCAAGTATACGCCTTATTTCCTCCAAAGATTCTTCAGTGGCGTGCTTGCCCACTTCTGGGTTGGCACCAGCGCCAAGCCCCTGTGTAAGCTGGGGCCCCAGCTGTATCTTATTAGGCACCTTGCTTTGTTCAAGTGCTTTTACATCAGTATTGCAGATTATGAAATCCACGTTTTCAATGTCCTGCGCAAACATGTAGTTTACTGCATTGCTTCCACCGCCGCCCACACCCAGCACTTTTATGATGGATGATTTTTGTTTGGGCAAATCAAAATGTATCATACTCGTCCAGTTTAAATTTTAGGTTAGTAAGTTTTTCAAAGTGCTATTAGTTTTTAACTAATAGCTGTTAGCTATTTTAATTTTCGCTGAGCTTGAGGCTCAGAGACATTATATCATTTTATCAGGTTCTTCTTTAAACACATCAATAAGGCCGTCCTTAAACATATCCCAAATCCTACGCTTGGGCACCTTTACTCGCGCTTCCTTTTGTGGGGGCGGCACCGGTACTGCTGCTTCATCCTTTTTTAAATTTTCAGGCACTTCCACCTTGGTATATTTACTTTCAAACTCTTTGTACTTATGTTCATAGTCGCTGTATCCCTTTAGTATAAGGCCGATACAGGTTGAATACATTGGTTTGGCAAGCTCGTCAATATGGTTGGCGGCAAGATGTTCATTAGGAAAACCTACACGCGCACTTAACCCTGTAACATACTCGGTAAGCTGTTTTAAATGCATAAGCTGGCTTCCGCCGCCGGTTAGTATAATGCCGCCGCTTAACATGCGTGCGTCAAGGTCTATTTGCTTTAAATGATATGTTACAAATTCAAGAATCTCCGTCATCCTCGCACTAATGATATGCGCAAGCGTTTGTACGCTTATCTCCTTTGCAGGCATGCCTTTTAGCCCCGGTATGGTTATTACGGCATTGCTTTTTGTTTCAGCAGGCAACGCGCTGCCAAACTGTATCTTCATCTGCTCTGCCTGTATTTTTAGTACACCCAAGCCCGTGCGTATATCGTTGGTGATATTTTCACCACCAAATGGTATAACAGCAGTATGCTTCAAAATACCTTCACTAAATACCGCTAAATCGCTGGTTCCACCGCCAATATCCAATATGGCAACACCTGCCTCTAAGTCTATATCGCTCATAACAGCGCTGGCAGATGCCAATGGCTGTAATACAAGGTCTTTTGTACGAAGACCGCTGCGCTCCACTGCTCGATTTATATTACGTATCGCATTACGGTCGCCGGTTATGATATGAAAGTTAGCACCAAGCTTAACACCGTTTACTCCCACAGGCACAGTAATGTTGTGATTATTATCCACATGAAAATCCTGTGGAATCACGTCAATTATCTGGTCGCCCGCTGGTATAAAGGTTTTACGTTGGTTTTCAACCAACTGGTCCACCTCCCACTGCTCAATTTCCGTATCAGGGTTCTGGCGCACAATATCACCCCTTGTTTGGAGGCTTTTAATGTGATGCCCAGCCACGCCCACATACACCTCGCTTATTTCAAGGTCGGGGTTGCTTGCCGCGCAACTGGCAAGCGCTGCCTGTATGCCCTTTATGGTTTGGTCAATGTTTAGTACCTGGCCATGCTGAACGCCTATGCTGTTGGCGCGCCCGAAGCCAAGTATCTCCAGCTTGTCGTATTCATTCTTACGCCCTGCTATGGCAGCAATTTTGGTTGTGCCAATATCAAGACCAACAATGATTGGTGCTTCCTTAAAATTCATATCTATGTGTTTTAGTTGTTTTTTATTTTAACCACCCAAATTCTTTCCCTGTTCCTGTTAATCGCTGTTGTCAATTTTTATCCATTCACCAATTTCAATTTTCAAGTATTTCTCCGCTGCATCACTGCCCTTCTTGCAGGCTTATTACCCGACTTTGCCCCGTGTTTGCCCGACCCGTAGCGGCTTACCGGCCTCTGCCCTCTTTTCGCCGGCGGCAACGCTGCACCATGTGGATGCTGAACACCGCGCGCCACTGTGTCTCTCACCGCAACCGAATGCCTAGTGCTTACCGTGTTCGTAAGTACACTATCCCTCGCCCCTACGCCACCGTTTATGAGAGCTAACGATTGTGTAGAATCCGCCACTAACAATGCAGCCCCCCTTTTTACCGCAACCACTTGCCCTTCAAACTGTAGGTCAATCTTCTCATACTTTTCAAACCCCGTTTTGCTCCAAACCTGTTTATAAAACGCATACAGCTTTTTAAATTTTGTATCAAGGTCTTCCGCAGTGCCAAGGTTTATCACTTGGTTGCCCAGCACGGGTATTATCTCGTACATGTGCTGCGGTGTTATATCAATCTGCGCTACTTGTGCCATCCAAAAACTGTCGTTTTGGATATATTGTGCAATGTTCTTTACATCTTGCAACACTATACTATCAACTCCCTTGATTGTGTCGCTTTCCAAGGGGAAAGATGTAAATACAGGCACCCTTGCCGTATGCCTCGCGCTTAATGGCAGCAATTTTGCCGCACTGTCTATATAAAACGACCTGCCGTTAACCGTAAATACCCTTGCCAAAGGCTGCCGTTCAATAATTTTTACCGTGAGCAATTGGTTGTTATCAAAGAACAATTGGGCATCTTTAATCCATGCGTTTTTTTCCAATTCTTTTTCCACCAGCCCGAGCGGAATATTTGCAACCTGTACGCCTTTTACAACGCTATTTTTCTGGAGGATTGTGCCAATTTCAGCGGTGTCTACAAACACATTTTCACCGGCATCGTCCAAATCAATTTTTATTTCGCTGCATATCTTGCGATTCTTAGCTTGCATGGCGGCCACCAGCAGTACCACACAGGCACAACCAAGCAGGCACCACAACAATATTTGTAACCGCTTTTTCCACATAACTAATCATTCCCTAACAACTGTTTTACAGGTTGCACCAACGTATCAATATCGCCCGCACCACTCATTACAACGAGTGCGGGTTTGTTAATCTTCATCCAAGCCAACATTTCATCTTTTGTAAACAAGTGCTTTATGCCATGCATATACCCTGCAATCAGTTCACTTGTTACACCTTCCATAGGCAATTCCCTTGCGGGATAAATGGGCAGTAGTATCACTTCATCCGCAAGGTTGAGGCTGGCTGCAAACTCTTTTGCAAGGTCTTTGGTGCGGCTGAATAAATGCGGCTGGAACACCACCACACATTTCTGCTCTTTAAACAAACTTCTTACGCCGGTTATCAATGCCTTCAGCTCTTCAGGATGGTGTGCATAATCATCTATCAATACATGCTGCTCGTTTTTCAAAACATATTCAAACCTCCTACGCACACCTTTAAAAGAACTTACCGCCGCTTTGATTTTTTCATCATCAATCTTCAAATATTTTGCAATGGTTATGGCCGCAATGCTATTTTCAATATTATGCAGCCCACCTACATGCAACACTATATCTTTAAGCACCCACTCTTTATGAACTACATCATATTTGTATGAGCCGTCCTCCACTTTAATATCAGCGGCATACACATCAGCCGATGTATTGTCAAAACTATATGTGTAGTGTGTTGTAGCATGCAACTCCGCACTCCGTTTCATGCCATATTTTGATATCAAGCAACCACCGCTTTTAACCCGTTGGGAAAACTGCACAAAGGCATCTTCCACCGCTTCCGGCGTGCCGTAAATATCCAAGTGGTCTGGGTCCATGGCCGTTATTACGGCCACATCCGGTACCAGTTTTAAAAAGCTCCTGTCGTATTCGTCTGCTTCCACCACACAAACATTTCTCTCACTGCTCCAGAAGTTAGTGTGGTAATTAGCGGATATACCACCAAGGAATGCATTGCTGCCATAACCTGTATCACGAAGCAAATGCGCAGTCATGGTGGTGATGGTTGTTTTACCATGCGTACCAGCCACGCAAATATTAAAAGAGCTTTCCGTTATCCATTGCAACACATCGCTGCGCTTTACCACTTTATACCCATGTTCCCTGTAATACCCCAGCTCCTTATGTGTTGCAGGTACTGCGGGTGTATACACCACCACCTCTGCGTCTTTGGGTATAAGCTCAATATTATCCTCGTAGTGAATATCTATACCAGCCGCTTCCAACTCTCTTGTTAACACCGTGGGCGTTTTATCATACCCGCTTACTTTCGCGCCGCGGCTTTTATAGTATCTTGCCAACGCACTCATGCCAATGCCACCGATGCCGATGAAGTAAATGATGCCCCCATCCCCTGAAGGGGGGCTTTGAGCTTCGTATGTTTTTTTGTTCTCGTTCAACTTTTTTATTTTATCCTATACTATAAATCTCTCTACAATTCGAATGTATTTTGTCTTATCACTCCCCTTTAGGGGATGGGGGCAGGGTGGGGCTGGTTTCGTGGGCCATTATCTCCTCCGCAATCCTCACATCCGCGTCCTTAACAGCCAATGCACCGATGTTTGTTTTAAACATCTCTTGTTTGGCCTCATTAAAAGCCAGCGCCGTTATTGCGCCGAATAGCTTGGCCTGGGCCTCATCGTCCATTACCATCATCGCGGCATCTTTATCCACCAACCGTTTTGCGTTTTCTGTTTGGTGGTCTTCAGCAGCAAAAGGGTAGGGAACAAAAACTACAGGCTTGCCTGCCACACAAAGCTCTGTTACACTCATGGCGCCGGAACGGGATACCACCACATCCGCAGCCGCATATGCTTTATCCATATCCGCAATAAATTCACCTACCCAAATACAGTCGAACGACTTGCCCCGCTGTATATATGCAGTGGCCGTTGCCTTGCCTGTTTGCCATATCAGTTGCAAGTTCAATTGGTTTATATCCAGTACATGTTGCGCCATTACCTCGTTTATACTTTTAGCACCGAGGCTGCCGCCTATGGCCAATATGGTCGTTTTATTTGTTTGCAACCCAAAAAAGCGCAACGCCTCCTCGCGGGAAATTGTTGATTGTGCTATTGCCTTCCTTACGGGGTTACCAGTAACCACAATTTTATCTACAGGAAAAAATCTTTCCATTCCATCGCTGGCAACAAATATTTTGGTAGCCCTCTTACCCAGCAGCATATTGCTTTTGCCCGCGAATGAATTACTCTCGTGTATATAAGTGGGTATGTTTCTTTTTTGTGCCACCCGTAACACAGGAAAGCTTGAATACCCACCAACACCTACTACAGCATTTGGTTTAAAGTCACTAATAATGCGCCGCACCTGCAAAAAACTATTGATCAACTTAAACGGCAGCGTAATATTTTTTAGCAAAGAACTTCTGTTGAACCCCGCAATGTCGATACCCTTTATTGTGTAACCAGCCTGTGGTACGCGCTCCATCTCCATTTTGCCATTAGCCCCTACAAAAAGAATCTGCGCATCAGGCCGCAACAATTTTACTGCATTGGCAATGGCAATGGCAGGAAAAATATGCCCGCCCGTTCCACCACCGGCGATGATGAGTCGGAAGGAACCCCCATCCCCTAAAGGGGGGCTCTGATGAACGTTTATATTTTTATCTGCACTCATTTATTTAACCTCTTTACCGCCATCCCATAAAGGGGACCTTAGTGTTCGAATTTATTTTTATCTATACCCCTTATTTTTCTTTTTACTTATTCCCTGGTTTTGCCGCTCCTTTTTGTATGAACAAAGCCCCGCCTTGGTTTTGTGCCGACTCCCCGGTTTTTAGTGTAGGCTTCGTTTGCGTTTTAGCACTATACCCATCATTGGGAATAACCGCAGGCAATTCCTCTTGCCCCCCTTTAGGGGATGGGGGTAACCCCTCCAATTGCTCCACATTCCTGGCTACACTTAGTATAATGCCAATAGCCGCACAAGTGAACAAAAACGAACTGCCGCCCATACTTACCAATGGCAACGTAACGCCTGTTACCGGCATAAGCCCCACGGCAACGGCCATATTTGCTGTTGCCTGAATAGCCAGTGTAAAGCTTAATGCAAGTGCCAGCAATGCGCCAAACGCAAACGGACAACGCCTGAATATGCTGATACAGCGATATAAAAACACCAAGTACATAAACATGATGAAAGCGCCCCCCAGCAAACCATACTCCTCAATAATAACATTAAAAATAAAGTCGTTATAAGCCTGTGGCAGGTAGTTACGCGCCTGGCTATTGCCCGGCCCAAGGCCGAAAAATATTCCGCCGTTGGCTATAGCCATTTTTGCCTGTTGCAATTGGTAAGGCGTGGCATCTTTTTTCGCATACATAAAGTCCTGTACACGCCGCACCCATGTACCCACCCTGCCCACTGAAGTTAGTGCAGTTGCCATCGCTGATTTAGCAGCAGGCTTTTCATCATCTTTTTGGTGTGTTGTAACAGCAATGCCAACAATCAGCAACACAGGCAGCAATGCAATACAAACTACCACAAGTATGTGTTTGAAGCTTGCACGCCCGATAAACAACAACAACAACGATGTGGCTCCTGTAAGCAATGCATTGGATAAATTTGCGGGCATTATTAAAATGCAGGTAAAAGCAACCGGGATAATAAGCGGCAGAAAGCCCTTCTTAAAATCTTTAATCACTTCCTGCTTGCGGCTTAGTTGCCGGGATAAGTACATAAACAGTGCCAGTTTGGCAAAATCACTTGTTTGAAAAGTAAGATTTATTACAGGCACTTTTATCCAACGGCTGCCTTCATTAATTTCAGCGCCAAAGAACAAGGTATACACCAGTAACGGTATTGATATTAGAAACAATACCAATGATACTTTTGAATACAATGTATAGTTAACCAAGTGCAAAAAATATATCATCAACAAACCAATAATGATAAAAGACAACTGCTTGAACAGGTAAATTTCCGTATTGCCGTGGTTCATTTTATACGCAAGGGAGCCTGTGGCACTGTATACCACCAGTATTGAGCTGATGGCGAGCATTATCACAGTACCCCATATGTAACGGTCGCCTTTTGTTTTATTAAAAAGGTGCCCGCCCGCGCCGCTAACCGCAGAAAATTGGGAAAATAATTTGTCTGTTCTTTCGTTCATTCTGTCATTTTATATATTGCGCTTCCTCTATCACTATTTTTCATCTCCCTGCATCAGGGGGCTTTATTAAAACATCTTATTACATTTTCACTTTCAATCGGGTAATAACCATTGTTGCAATGTTCCACGCATTCAAGTATTTCAAATTCAACCCTTTTCTAATCCTGTCAATCACGGTTCTGTTCAAACACGGTTCTACAACCCCATTACAGCTTCTTTAAACTGCCTACCCCTGTCTTCATAGTTCTTAAACAAGTCAAAGCTTGCGCATGCAGGGCTCAGTAATACCACATCACCCTTTTCCGCCAACTTGTAACATTCCTTTACGGCAGTTTTTGCGCTAAGGGTGTCTGTAATAAATGGCACCTTATCCTCAAATGCATCATGTATCTTTTTATTATCTACCCCCAAGCAAACAATAGCTTTTATCTTGTGGGCAAACTCAAATAAAATACTGTAATCATTACCTTTGTCCTGGCCGCCTAAAATAAGCACAACAGGCTTTTCCATACTATCCAAAGCGTACCATGTGCTGTTTACATTGGTGGCTTTGCTGTCGTTAATAAAAGTTACACCACGCACTACTGCCACTTCCTCCATACGGTGTTCCAAACCTTCGGCAGTTGTTACAGCATCCCGTATTTTTTCTTTGCGAATACCCACTGCCACGCCAGACAATCCTGCTGCCATAGTGTTGTATTGATTGTGTTTGCCTTTAAGGGCAAAATCATAAATGCTCATCGTAATCCGCTCGTCGTGTGTGTTAATATTCATTTCTCCGTTTGTAATCCAGGCTCCGTTAATAAGTTCGTGCTTCATGGTAAATGGCATTGGGTTAGTTTGTAAGGATATGGTTTTCAAATGCTGCATTATTACTTCATCATCTTCACAGTAAATAAAATAATCGCCTGGCTGCTGGTTCTCAATAATCCTGAACTTGCTTTTAATGTAATTTTCAAATTTGTATTCGTATCTGTCTAAATGGTCTTCCGTAATATTCAACAGCACAGCCACATCTGCCCTGAATGTTTTTATGTCATCCAACTGGAACGAGCTTATCTCAGCCACGTACCAAGGCTTTGGGTCTTCAGCCACCTGCTTGGCAAAAGAGTACCCGATATTGCCAACCAACGCACAATCAAACCCCGCTGTTTTACACATATGGTATATAAGCGTGGTAGTAGTGCTTTTACCGTTACTGCCTGTTATGGCAATAATTTTACTATTACCCTTAAACCTGTACGCCAATTCTATTTCACTTATTACAGGTATGCCTTTCGCGCGTATTTTTTTTACCAGTTCATTTTTTTCGGGTATACCAGGGCTTTTCATTACTTCGTTGGCACTTAAAATTTTTTCCACGGAGTGTTGCCCTTCTTCAAACGCAATACCGTTATCAATCAATTCCTTTTTATAACCTTCTTTTATCTTGCCACCATCGCTTACAAAAACATCATACCCGTGCTGCTTACCTAGCAAAGCAGCACCAATGCCGCTTTCGCCTGCACCGAGGATGACTAACCCCCATGATACCAAGCCCCCATCCCCTAAAGGGGGGGGGTGAGCTTCGTACTCTTTTCCGATATTTGATGAATTGTCAGTCATTCGTCCCGTATAGTTTTAAATTCTATTTTTTTCTCTTTAGGTCGCCAGCTTTTGTTTTTCATAGTATCGTCCCTTGCCCGCCCGGCTGGCCGTTCGGACGGGCGTCGCACTCTTCTACTTTTGTACAATTTTCATCACTTTCATCTTACCTACCACCATTCTCTTCTCGGAGCAGGGTACAGTGAGAATACATCCGACTTTTTTACACTTCCTATAATCCGCACAAAATCATACAACACAAAATCACGAAATCAGAAATGACCTTCTATCTTATCTTCAATGTTATAATCGATGACACCACGCATAAAATGGTGATGATCCAAAATCTAAACACTATTTTGTTTTCATGGATGCCTTTCTTTTGAAAATGATGGTGCAATGGGCTCATTAAGAACACCCTTCTCCCTTCCCCGTATTTCTTTTTGGTGTACTTAAAATAACTCACCTGTATAATCACACTTAAATTCTCCACCAGAAAAACACCGCAGAAGATTGGTATCAATAACTCCTTCCGTATAATAATCGCCAGAGATGCAATAATGCCGCCTAATGCAAGGCTTCCTGTATCGCCCATAAAAACTTGTGCTGGGTAGGCATTGTACCATAAAAAACCTATGCAGCCACCCACAAACGCACCTATAAAAATGGAAAGTTCACCCATGCCCGGTATATACATTACATTTAAGTAGGCCGCAAAATTTATGTTACCGCTTACATATGCAAACACCCCGATGCCCGCGCCTATTATTGCACTAACCCCGGCCGCAAGGCCATCCAACCCATCCGTTAAATTGGCACCATTTGATACTGCGGTTATTATAAACGTTACTATGATGATATAAATAATCCAAGTAAATTTTTCAGCGCCTTTACCCATCCAACTAATCAATGAACTGTAGTTAAATTCATGGTTTTTTACAAACGGTATGGTAGTGATAGGTGTTTGAACTTTTACATACCTTATTTGATTTCCGTTTATGTTATACACCGTAACATTCGAATCTTTTGTTACTCTTTCCCCGGTGTGCAACTCAGTGCGTGAAATATGCTGCCCAATTATTTGCCGCTCAACAGTAACGTTGCTATTAAAGTACAACGTTGCACCTATAATGATGCCCAACCCTATTTGCCCAATAATTTTTGAAACGCCAGCCAAACCATCCTTGTCCTTTTTCTGGTACTTCTCCCCTTTTGTTTGTGCGGCTTTGCGGGCTTTTATTTTAAGGTAGTCATCCAGAAAGCCGATAACACCCAGCCATACCGTACACAACAACATAAGTCTAACATATACTTTATTTAAATCAGCAAACAACAATGTAGGTATCAGTATAGCCAACAGTATTATTATACCGCCCATGGTAGGCGTGCCCTTTTTTTGTTGCTCGCCTGCCAAGCCAAGGTCACGCACGGTTTCGCCTATCTGCTTTTTCTTAAGTATGTTAATAATACGCCGGCCGTAAACGGCGGCTATTACCAACGAAAGCAGAATGGCCATGGCAATCCTGAATGTTTGGAACTGGAACACCCCAGCACCGCTAAGGTGAAATTGTTGTTTTAACCATGTAAATAAATAGTATAGCATAGTTACCCTCCAAACCTCCCTATAGGGAGACTTTTAAATCGTTTTAGTTTTCATATTCGCCACAAATCAATGTCATCATATCAATTGATCATTATATTGCCTACTCTTACTGCATCGCCTCCATTTCCCTTCCCATTTAGGGGAAGGATAGGATGGGGTTTTTACTTATCTAACAACACAAACATCTCTACCAATTCTTCCTTGTCATCAAAATGATGGCGTTCTTCATTTATTATTTGATATTTCTCATGCCCTTTGCCTGCCAACAAAATAATATCTTCTCTATTCGCAATGCTAACGGCGTATTTTATCGCCTCATGCCTGTCAACAATTGATACTGTCTTTCTGCGCCCCGCTGAATTTAGCCCCTCCTCCATATCTTTCAATATTTCAAGCGGGTCTTCAAAACGCGGATTGTCACTTGTAAGTATTGTTTTGTCGCTCAGTTCACTGGCTATCCTCGCCATCACTGGTCTTTTTGTCTTGTCCCTATTACCTCCGCAGCCCACAACCGTAATTACCTGCTCGTACCCTTTGCGAAGTTTTTTTATCGTAAGCAAAACATTCTCCAACGCATCGGGTGTGTGTGCATAATCCACGATGCCTATTACTTGCCCTTTGCTTATTACATAGTCAAAACGACCCTCCGCACCACTTAACATACTCAATACACGCAGCACTTCGTTGCTATCCTCACCAAGACATACTGCCGCACCATAAATAGCCAGCAGGTTATAGGCGTTAAACTCCCCTATCAGCCTAAAATGCACTTCCTTGTCGTTTACTGCCATTACAAGGCCGGTAAGTGCATTCTCCAGTATTTTGCCTTTAAAATCAGCCAGGGTTTTAAGGCTGTAATAATATTTTTTGGCAGGCGTGTTCTGTAGCATTACCGTGCCGCGCTTATCGTCTAGGTTTGATATGGCAAAAGCGTCACCACCAAGGTTGTCGAAAAAGCTTTTTTTCACCCTTATATACTCATCAAATGTTTTATGGTAGTCAAGGTGGTCGTGTGTTATGTTGCTAAACAATGCACCTGCAAACCGCAAACCTGTTATCCTATGCTGGTGTATGGCGTGGCTGCTACATTCCATAAAAACATGCGTGCATCCTTCGTCGGCCATCCGTTTAAGCAGGGCATTAAGGCTAACCGCATCAGGCGTGGTATGTGTTGCAGGCACTACCTCGCTGCCAATTTGGTTTTGCACGGTGCTTAACAACCCACATTTGTAACCCAACTCGGTAAACAACTTATACAACACTGTGGCGATAGTTGTTTTACCATTTGTGCCAGTTACGCCTACCAGCTTAACCAACAGTGAAGGTTCACCGTAAAAGTTATGTGCCATATAGGCAACAGCTTCGCGCGTATCTGCTACTTTTATATAGGTAATACCTGATTGCAATTCGGTTGGAAACTCCTCGCAAACGATTGCAACGGCACCCTGCAACACCGCAGTTGGTATAAACGAATGCCCGTCAGATTTTTCCCCGCGTATGGCCACAAAAGCAGACCCTGATGACACCTTGCGGGAATCTATCTGTATATCAGTAACTTCCGCATCAGTATTGCCGTTTACCGACTGCAAGCGCACTTTGTACAATATGTCGCGTAGTGTTGCCATATTAATTTAATACTATTTGTACGGGCTGGCCTTTTTTAAATGCCCAGCCAGCCGCAATTGATTGTTCTGTTACCCTGCCCCTGCCTTTTACATGCACTCTCAAACCTAAATTTTCGCATATATACACCGCATCTTTAAGGCCTAAGCCCGATAATTGCGGCATTTGATTACCTGCTATCGTTTTACCCTGCATCACCGGCCTGCTATTTTGTTTTGAAAGGCCGGCCCAATCTGTGCCAACACTGCCTGCATCTGTATAAGGTACATCTAACGAAGCCATAATTTTCTTTACTTCATCCTTATGCCCTGCATACGAATAGTTAACAGTATCGCTGCTAACCGTAACGCCCGCATACTTAACCGGCGCGGCCTGTTTAACATACATGCTGTAAAGCTTGTCAGCTATTTCCTTAAACACAGGCCCGGCTACCAAGGCACCTACGTGCTTGAATGCATGCGGCTTGTTTACAATTACCACCACACAAGTATATTGCGGGTCATCAGCTGGAAAATAACCGGCAAAAGACGATTGGTATACCATATCAGCATATCCGTTTTTACCGTTTGCCACCAAGGCTGTTCCTGTTTTGCCAGCCACCTTATAAGGTGTGCCTTTAAATAACTTAAACGCTGTTGAACCAGAGTCGGCACAAACACCGCGCAAACATTCCTTTAATTGTTGCATTACATCGTTGCTGCATATTTTATCCCGCAGCACAATGGGGCTGGTTTGCTTTATAATTTTATCGTCTTTCTTTACTGCATCCATCAAATACGGTTTCATCATTGCACCACCGTTTGCTATGGCGTTATACAGCATGGTGGTATGCATGGGCGTAATGGCTATGTTATACCCAAATGCCATCCATGGCAATGTTGTTGAGCTCCACCCAGGTCTGCCCGGCCTGTAAACAACCGGTGGCCTTTCCCCATATAGGTCAATCCCAGTTAATGAATCAAGCCCAAGCTTTTTCAAATGGTTGGTAAACATGGATGGCGTAGCCGCATAACTGCCATAGGCCAGTTTTGCCATGCCCACGTTTGAACTTTCCTCAAAAGCCCGCTTTGCCGTAACCATGTTATCTTTCCCGTCATACTCCTCTGCATCTATCACGGTCCGTCCGTTAATCGTCCATTTACCCCCTTCCAAATTAACCATACTGCTTAAGGATATTTTATTATCCGAAAGCATGTTCATCAATGTAACAAGCTTGAATGTTGAACCCGGTTCTGTTGGCGTCATCGCATAATTAAAGTCTTCCCAGTAACTTCCGTCTGGCTGCTTGCCCAAGTTAGCTATGGCCTTTATTTTGCCTGTTTTAACTTCCATCACAATGGCGCAACCATGCTGGGCTTCGTTACTTTGCAGCATATTTGACAGGGCAGTTTCTGTAATATCCTGTATATGCGTATCCAGAGTTGTTATAATATCTTTTCCATTCTCTGGTTCTATTTGATAGTCTTCTTCAACCGGTATTGCAATGCCGCCCATATACCGTACAAGGCGCTTACCCGTGCGGCCCTTCAGCAATGTATCATACGTTTGCTCCAGGCCCACTTTCTGTGCATTGTCCCTGTCAAGCCCTACGGTTCTAAAAGCAAGCATCCTAAAAGGGTTAAGGCGCTTGTTCTGCACATCTGCAATAAAACCGCTTTTATTTTTACCCAACCTAACCAACGGCATTTGTTTTAAACGCTGGTAGTCTTCAAAGCTTATTGCTTTTAACAGCGGAAAGTATCTTGCGCCGTCGTTGAAGCCATTCTTTAAAAGCTGCTTATATTCCGAAGCTGTTCTGTCTTTAAAAAGATTTGAAAGATCTATGCTTAGCGAATCCACGTTCGCAAAAAAACGCTTGCCATTATTTTCACGCACGCCGTCGGCACTAAAGTCAATATATATGTCAAATTCAGGTATGCTGGTGCAGAGCATTTCGCCGTCGTTGCTATAAATGGTTCCCCGTTCGGCCTCGATTGACTCCATCTTTTCGTGGAGACTGTCGTTCATGCTCTTCCAATATTTACCTTCAACCTGTTGTATATAAAAAGCCTTGACCATAATTGCCACACAAATTACCACCACTGCTATGTAGCTTAGGTAAACGCGCCATAATATGTCTTTCTTTACTTCCAGGTTATTGTTATTATTCGTTATAAATGTTAGCAACCATTTGCACTGGCCCACGGCTGTTTGCTATGTTAACATTCTATGCCTTTTACCTTACGCTCTTTACCTTATACCTTCCACCTTTTACCTATGGTTTTCCATTTTTTGAACTGTCATGCTCCATGGTTATATGCACCGGCGGCTGCGCCGAAAGCTTTAAACCCAATGCCGATGCGGCTTCTGCCACTTGCGTTTGTCTGCTCTTGAATATCTCCTCGCTTTTAAGTGTTTTATATTCGTATTTTAATTCCTTAATCTGCTTTGCCGTAATGTTGATGTTGCGTATTATTTTATCGGCCTCGTGCCCGTTTGCTATATACAACACAGCCAAGAATGCAACGAACAAAAAAAACACAAGGTTGTTGAGTATCCAGCGGTAACTGAACATACCCTTTATATAAGGAAACTTTCTTTTTGCCTGTATGTTTTCCATGTCTGTTTACAGTTTTTAGTTTATAAGTCCTTGCAAGCTGTGGGCTACAAGCATTACGCCTCATCGCCCTCTTCCTTAAATCCAATGCCTTTTACCTTACACCCTTCGCCTCTCACCTCTCAACTTATACCTTCCACCTTTTGCCCTACACCCTTTCCGCCACCCTTAGTTTTGCACTGCGCGACCTTGGGTTCCGTTTTGCTTCCTCGTCTGACGGCACTATCGGTTTTTTAGTAATCACTTTTAGCAATTGCTCCTTCTCATTTGTTGCAAACGGATTCTCCGGTTCGTCCGATTCTTCGCCATGCTTAAAAAAATTCTTCACTATCCTGTCTTCCCCTGAATGAAACGTGATGATTGCCGCCCGGCCACCCTGGTTTAACACAGCGGGCAGTTGCTGCAACATTTCTTTCAACGCCCCCATTTCATCATTCACTTCAATCCGCAATGCCTGAAAAACCTGGGCAAGGTATTTATGGGGGTTGCCCTTTACCACCGGGTGCAGCATTGCTTTTAATGCATCAATGGTTTGCAGGGATTTGAACTGCCGGTTCTGTACAATGTGTTTAGCCAGTGTTTTGGCATTGGATACCTCGCCATACTGTTCAAACATTTTATGCAATTGCAACTCGCTGTAACCAAGCAAAACATTCGCCGCCGTTGTAGGTTGGCTCCTGTTCATCCTCATATCCAACGGGCCGTTAAACCGCGTTGAAAACCCACGCTCCCCTTCGTCAAATTGGTAACTGCTCACCCCAAGGTCAGCCAGTATCCCATCAACACCCGTTATCTTATGCAGCTTTAAAAAACGCTGGATATGCCTAAAATTGTGTGGCACAAAAACCACCCTGTTATCGGCCGGTGTGTTTTGCTTTGCGTCTGCATCTTGGTCAAACGCAAACAGCCTTCCCTTATCGTCCAGCTTTTCCAATATGCCATTGGAATGTCCGCCTCCACCAAACGTGCAATCAACGTATATACCACCGGGCTTTATTTGCAAAGCCTCCACCACTTCATTAAACAAAACAGGTATATGATATTCGTTCGGCATATTGTCATTGGTCATTAGGTCATCTGTCATTGGTCAACTGTAGAATCATAATTTATTTTTTCTTAATGACCTACTGACCTATTGACTAATGACTTGTTACATATTAGCCCCAACCTCCATGGCAAGGGCGCTAAAGTCTTCGGCCGATAACTCTTCAAAGAACTTTTTGTACCTGTCGGCATCCCAAATTTTAATCTTGTCTATATCCGATGCCAGAATAACGTCCTTTGTAAGCCCGGCATATTCTCTTAAAGACGATGGCAAAAGCATCCTTCCTGCACCATCCAATTCCACTTCTGTGGCCCCGCCTAAAAAACCAAGTTTAAATTGCCGTACTTTGGGGTCAAAATCGTTCAACTTGGCCAATTTTTCAACAAGGGTTTCCCAAGTTTTCATGGGGTATAGCACCAGGCATTTTTCAAAGCCGCGGCTTACCACAAACTTGTTTTCTCCTTCCGGGAATTGCTTTTTTAAGCCCCCCGGAAGCAAAAAACGGTTTTTGGAATCCACCGTTGCTTCATATTCGCCTAGAAAACCGACCATTTAAACAGATTTTTACACAATTTACCACTTAATGACACAAAGAGACAACTTTGTTACCCAATAGAGTAATAAATACTTTGTTTTTTTTCCACAATTCGGATAAAAATGTGCATAGCTTGAAATAAATGTGGATAACCCTTATAATCATAAAAAAAATAACATGGCAGGTTACTCCCAAACACCTCTTTTAAAAAAACTGGGCATACAACAAACCACCAAGTTGTTTACGATAAATGCCCCCGACAATTATTTTGCCCTGCTTGAAAGTGATTTACAAAACCTGGTTACCGAAAACATGCAGCAGGCAGACCTGTTTCATATTTTTGCCCAGCATAAGCATGAGCTAATGACACATTTTACCACCATTATCGGCTCTGCAAAAAATGACGCAGTTATTTGGATAAGCTGGTACAAAAAAGCCAGCAAAATACCCACAGATATTACGGAGGATACGATAAGGGAGATTGTATTGCCCACTGGCTGGGTGGATGTAAAAGTTTGTGCAGTGAGTGATATTTGGAGCGGTTTGAAAATTGTGAAGCGCGTGAAAAACCGTGGCTGATTTCTTATTTTGAGGTGCTATTTCCCGCCATCACCCTTTCCTCAGCCGGCTGGCGGCTCATGCCATGTACTTTTTGTCTTGATACAAAAAGCACCAAAAAAATCATCCCGATTATATCGGGACCCTCAGTGTATCAGCGCACTTTTCTTGTACGGCTCCTACGTGAAGCTCTTTTAACAGCAACGCTTAATTTTTTGGCTGGTGTACTTGCGCAGTTTACACCTGCGTACCGCTGTGAGATTTTATATTCATACATTAGCGGTAACCTCTATTAGTATAACCTGTAAAAATAATAGCAACTCAAAATAAGAATTAGCCAAAACCGGTGAGGATGAACGATACCTTTATATTTGTAGTTTAATCATGTAAGTTTAAGCGGAACTCAACTCATTTCAAATTTATCGCATTCGGAGACTATTATATTTTTTATGCATCCAAAGCATCTTTCCATACAGGATTTTACCTATATACTACCGGATGAAAAAATAGCCCGGCACCCATTGCAACTAAGGGACAGCAGCAAATTATTGGTGTATAAAAATGGCAATATCACTACCCGCCAGTACAATTCACTGGATGAAGAACTCAGGCCGGGCACCCTGCTTGTTTTTAATAACACCAAAGTGGTGGAAGCGCGGCTGATTTTTAAAAAAGCCACCGGCGGAATTGTGGAATTGTTTTGCCTGGAGCCCGACGAGCAATACGCAGACATTACCACTGCCATGCTGCAAAAGAGCCAGGTACTTTGGAAATGTTTGGTTGGCGGGGCAAAAAAATGGAAAGAAGCCCAAATAGTTAAGCAGATTACTGCTGGCGCCAAGGAAACTACCCTAACCGCCACCAAAATTGATAAAAAGGGTGATTATTTTGTAATAGAATTTAAATGGGATGACAGCACACTAACCTTTGCCGAACTATTGCATGCGGCGGGCGTAATACCCCTGCCGCCTTATTTAAACAGGGATGCCGAGGATAAGGACAAAGCGACCTACCAAACTGTGTACGCCCGCTATGATGGCTCCGTGGCGGCCCCAACGGCCGGGCTGCATTTTACCGATGAGTTATTGGACAAATTGGCCCGAAAGAATATTGAAACCAGCTTTGTTACACTGCATGTTGGCGCAGGCACCTTTAAACCGGTAAAGGCAACCACCATGGAGCAGCACGATATGCATGCAGAATTTATTGATGTTACCACGGCGTTTATTCTGCAGTTGGCAAACAGCCTGGGCATGCCAATAGTAACTGTAGGCACAACATCTCTGCGTACGGTTGAAAGCTTATACTGGATGGGAGTTAAGTTAATGGTATTGTCGTCCTCAAAGCCCATTGAAAAAATTACCGAAAAGGATATAACCATAAACCAATGGGATGCGTATGAGTTGCCTCAAAACATTTCAGCAGCGGAAGCTCTTGGCAGCTTATTATCATGGATGGCAGCTTGTGGCAGGGAAAGGCTGATTACAAAAACACAGATAATTATCGCGCCCGGGTATACAATAAGGGTGGCTTCGGGGATTATAACCAATTTTCACCAGCCACAATCAACGTTGCTTTTGTTGGTAGCCGCCGTGATAGGCGACGATTGGCGAAAAGTGTATGATTTTGCATTACAAAACAATTTTAGGTTTCTTAGCTACGGGGATGGAAGCCTGCTTTGGGCAAACCCCCTCCGCCCCCTAAAGGGGGAACCAGAAGCCGGTCAATCGGTCATTGGTCAATAAGTCAATTGTCATTGGGTCATTAATTGGCTGATTTAAACCATTTGGCAAATCAACAGGATTACCTTTCGCAGTCCCCAGCCTTTTACCAATGGACTATGAACCATGCACTATGGACTTACCGACTTATTGACTATTGACTTAATGACCAATGACTTATTACCCCTTACTTAATGGTATTTCAACAATAAACGCGCTGCCTTTGCCTAATGTACTTTCCACTTTTATTTTACCCTTAATTACATCCACTACTGTTTTTACGTAGCTCATTCCCAAGCCAAAGCCCTTTACGTTGTGTATGTTACCGGTATGGGCCCGGTAAAATTTTTCAAATATTCTCTTAACCGTTTCCTTGCTCATACCAATACCATTATCAGCAACACGTATCACTAGGTTTTTGGCCGTACTGTGCGTGGTAATGCGTATTAAAAGCGTGTCTCTGGAGTATTTTACGGCATTGTCCACCAGGTTATTAATCATGTTGGTAAAATGCGTTTCGTCAGCCAATATCAAATCATTGGCCGCGTTAAGCAACAACTCCACCGTTCCTTGTTTTTCCTGTAACTGCAGGTTAAACCCGCTTACCACTTTATTAATAACGTCATGCACATGCAGCTTAACCATGTTCATTTTCAAATCCTGCCGCTCCATCAGGCCTGCCTGCAAAATGGTTTCAACATGCTTGTTCATCCGCTTACTTTCTTCCTTTATAATGCCGCTAAAGTATTGTAGCTTTTCGGGGTCGCGCTGTACCTTCTCATTACGCACGGCATCCACTGCCAGCGAAACCGTTGCCAGCGGTGTTTTAAGTTCGTGCGTCATGTTGTTGATAAAATCACTTTTTATCAGGCTAAGCTTCCTTTGCGTAAGCATAGTTCGCACAGTAAGGTAAAAAGCGGCAATCACTATCAACGTGAACAATACCGAGCCCGCCACCATCCATACCAGCGATTTCCAAACCTGCTGCTCAAAATCGGGTACGGCTATTACCAACTGCTCATAAGCGCCGTTTTCAACTACTGGGTAGTTATCTGTGGTTATTGGCGTAAACCGCTGGCGCAAATGGCCTGTGTCGGTAGTAGATACCTCAATGTAGTTTTTTGACTGCATCTCCAAAGTAAGGTCGGCCGAGGTAATAGCGAATTCAAATTCAAGGTTTTTAAGCCCTTCCTTATCAATAGTGTTGCGGAGTTTATTGTAAATCTCCGTATTTGTATAATGCTCGGATACTGCCGGCGGCTTAACCGTTGAAAAATTCATGTTGTCGGGAAAAAACTTTAGGGAAGGGTTGCGTTGTAACCGTACCCGCGGAGCACTGGGGCCCTGGCGTGCCAGTTCCTGTGCAACAGTGTAAATGGTTTTATCCAACCTGTCCTCAAAACTTTTTTCAGTAACCTGAAAAAGGTTGGAAAACCACGAAAGTTGTATGATGATAATGCCTACTATTGACAGAAAAATAAGCACAATTATAAGGGGAATAATCTTCTTCATTTATACAAAAGTATACCCACAAGGTGTTTTAAAAATTTTATACCGCGCTTTATCTACTTTTTAACGGAATAAATATCTGAATATTTAATTGTATAATGTAAACTTAATTCTTACTTTTCGGTTATGGGAGAGATAACAGCAGGAAAAATACTGATTGCCGACCCTTTTTTGAAGGACCCCAATTTTATGCGGTCGGTTATTTTTTTGTGTGAGCACCAGCCTGAAGGCAGCTTCGGCTTTGTGCTAAACAGGTTATATCCATTAGCCATCGGCGAACTGATAGCCGGCCTGGAAGGCTGCAAGTTTCCTGTATACTATGGCGGCCCCGTGCAAACGGACACCTTGCACTTTTTGCACCGTTCCCCCGGCATCATCACCGGCGGTGTTGAGGTTACCGACGGCATTTACTGGGGCGGGGAATTTAACGAGGTGGCTCAATTAATACAGCAAGACAAACTATCCCTCATTAATATACGCTTTTACATTGGATACAGTGGCTGGGGCGAAGGCCAGCTTGATAATGAGATGGAGCAAAAAACATGGCTGGTAACCGAAGGCAGCAAAAGGCTTGTTTTTCACCGCGATACAGATTTTATATGGAAGGATGCCCTTAAACAAAAAGGCGGCGAATATCAACAGCTTATTAATTACCCCATTGACCCGCAACTAAATTAAACAGGCAACAGCAACAGGAATACAAATCGACACAAGCTGCTGTTTGTTGCGTCCATTATGCCTTTAGCAATTAGGCAGCAATGCCGGGTTATGTTGTGCAACAACCGGCTTTTTTATATATTGTATTATTTATTTATATACATTTGATTGTTGTTTTCCTGTAAACACTGATATATTGTATTGAAGAAACTGGTTGCCATAGTACTACTGCTTATATTTATTTTTAACCTAATTGGTTATAAGGCAGTGTTTTATTACTTACAAAGCAAATCCCAGGAGTCGTTACAGGCATCGCTCGATAAACAGGAATATAATGAAAATGACCTTATTACCATCAAAGTGCCTTTATCGCTCCCCTATTTTACCAACTGGTCGGAGTTTGAGCAATACAACGGTTCTATTGAGATAAACGGGCAGCATTATAATTACGTAAAGCGCAAAGTGTATAACGACACATTGATAATGCTTTGTATACCCAACAAGGAGCAGAACAGGCTGAGTGTTGCAAAAAGCGAATTTGAAAACCTTTTAAACACCGTACAAACAACACCGGCAGGCAATAAAACCAGCAATACTGCCTTATTGTTAAAAGCTTTGCTAGGTGAGTACAAACAAGATAGTGATTTCTATGAATTCCCAATATTTCAGACACCCTGTCAGGCATTTAAGCCTCTAAACGACAACAGGGTTGTCCTTCTTTTTGCCACCTCCCCCTGGCAGCCGCCCGAGACAGTATAACCTGTTGTTTTATTTTGAAATATTTAAGGCAAATTAAAAGCAAGGTATGCTTTGTAGAAGTGCTATTCCTTTGTAGTTATTTGTAGTTATACTACAGCGCTATAGTATTTTTTACAGCATTACTCATCGAATAGCTATGCAATAAAATTTGTACAGGCCAATATAATTGGTTTCCTTAAATGCACAGCCATGTGGCGGCGCGAAACATCACGTCGTGGAATAGAAATGCTTGTGCAATTGAATTGTACGCGGCAAGCGGCAGTGTAGCATGCTTTACTAAAATAGATATTTCAACAGAAACAGCCAACACTCCTATCAATTACATAATCCATTTGGCATCAGCGCCTGTTATGCCATTGTAAGGCCATTTGGTGCCATTGCATGCACCATTGCATAAAAGTATGGCTATGCCGCATATTATCCTTGTGCGCCGCATAGCTATTCTGCATCTGCATGCATCATTATTAATCAGTTATAAACCAACCAAATATGCTGCTGGTAAAAACCAGGCCTATAATATTTCTTATCATTCTTCCGCTTTTTATATCGTGCAAACAACAACCCGTTAAATTCAAATTGGATAAAGAAGCCAATGCGCAAATGGTGCATATTCTTGACAGTATAGCCAAACTGAATTATAACATGGACAACCCATTTTCCCCGGAAGCACAATTGGCGTTTTTTGATAACGAAATTATAAAGGCCGGTAACAATCAAACCCGCATAGCCATCGCAAAATATTATAAAGCCGAGGCTTTGCTAAAACTGGGACGAGAAAAAGAGGCTATTCCTTTATATGCACAACTGCCAAAAATACCTGAGTTGGAAATGCGTGGCCTAACCCAAACAGTTGAGGAAGAGTACGCCCTGGCCAATTTACGGTACGGGGAACGTACAAACTGCGTGAACAACCACATGGCAGAATCCTGCGTGTTTCCGATTAAAGGCGCGGGTATGCACCAGGACGAAACTGGCTCAAAAGGAGCGATAGCCGTATATGATGCAATTTTAAAAAAGCACCCAGAAGACCTCACGTCAAGATGGTTGATAAACATTGCCTATATGACTATTGGGGAGTACCCGCAAAAGGTTCCTGCCTTATATCTTATCCCCGGCCTTGACACTGACCGCTCCGGTGAAAACATAAAGCCGTTTACAGATGTTGCTCCCGACCTGAAACTTGACACGAGAAATAAGGCGGGCGGCGCGGTGGTTGATGATTTTAACAACGACGGATATCTGGATTTGATTACATCCGACTGGTCAATTACAGACGGGCCTATGCACTTTTTCATCAACAATAAAAACGGCAGCTTTACTGATATTACCGACCAGGCAGGTCTGACTGGCTACCATGGCGGCCTTAACATGATACAAGCCGACTACAATAACGATGGTTTTGTGGATATACTGGTGCTGCGCGGCGCATGGATGCCCGGCCCATTTGGCAAGCAGCCCCTATCGCTATTGCGCAACAATGGCGACTGTACTTTTACAGATGTTACCATACAAACAGGGTTACTCTCGTTCCACCCTACGCAAACAGGTGTTTGGAAAGATTTTAACAACGACGGGCATCTTGACCTTTTTATAGGTGCAGAAACCAGCAACCCTTACGACCCACAGCCATGCAGCTTATTTATGAGCAACGGCGACGGAACATTTACCAATGTGGCCAAAGAAGCAGGTTGTGATATTACCTCTTTTGTAAAGGGTGTAGCTTCTGCCGATTATAACAACGACGGGCTGCAGGATATTTATCTTTCCACCGTGATGGGCAAAAAGGTGCTATTGAAAAACGAAGGGGTACAAAATGGCGTAATCCATTTTAAGGATGTTACCGAAGAAGCCCACCTGAACGATTTATTTGTAAGAACTTTCCCCACTTGGTTTTGGGACTACGACAACGACGGATGGCCTGATTTGTTTGTATGCGGCTACCAACCGGGCCATAACTCCATCGCTTACACCCTTGCAGCCGAGGCATTGGGAAAGCCCGACCCTACGGCAAGCCATATGTACTTGTACCATAATAACCACGACGGCACATTTACCAACGTTTCGCAACAGGCCGGGCTTGGCCAGTCAGTTTTTGCCATGGGTTCAAATTTCGGCGATTTTGACAACGACGGCTATCTGGATATGTATTTGGGTACGGGCAACCCGGATTATAAATCACTAGACCCTGCAAAGCTTTTTAGAAACATCGGGGGTAAAAAGTTTGTTGATGTAACAACCGCGGCAAGGGTTGGCAACATTCAAAAAGGGCATGCCGTTTCGTTTGCCGACTTTGACAATGACGGGGACCAGGATATTTTTGCCGAAGTGGGCGGAGCGTATTTAGGCGATGCCTACTTTAATTCCTTCTACTTAAACCCGGGGCAAAACAGTAACAGATGGATAAGCATCTCCCTACAGGGTATTAAGAGCAACCGCTCGGCTATTGGCGCACGGTTAAAAGTTACTTTTACAGAAAATGGCATAACCCGTTCAGTTTACAGGGATGTAAACTCCGGTGGAAGTTTTGGATGTTCGCCCTTAAGAAGGGAAATCGGCATTGGCCAAGCCGATATGATAGACGAAATTACCATTACATGGCCCGGCATTGAAAAAGTACAAACATTTAAAAACATCAAACCCTGCCGCTTTATTTGTATACAACAAGATAGTGACAATATCAGGGAAGAAAACTTAAAAGTATTGGGCTTTAAAAGCCAGCATAAGGATATGATGGCATGCCTGCCGGTACAAGCAACTATAAAGTAAATCGCCGTTTATAAAAAGCAACGCCTTCGAAAAAACGAAGGCGTTGTTTTTTATTACAATGCAGAAATTCACGAACAATGCTACCTAATGGGGAAATAAACACCCGCTTTTACATCAAGGGTATTAAGGCTGCCAAACCCGTTTTTGTTATACGGCAAATAATTATAATCAGCCCCCAACCTTATACCAGATCCGCTTAATTTTCCAAAAGGTATAAATACACCGGCACCAGCCTGCGCTGCAAACGATGCGCCATTATCAGTACCGCCAAACTCGCCCAATGTTTGGGTAAAACTTACCAGGCTGAATCCCGCTCCACCCGCCACGTATGGCTGGATGGGGGCTGCTTTGGAAGCCAACGGGCTGTAAACAATTTTAGCCATAAAAGGGATGGTTTGTATTGAATTACTTAACACCGCAGAAGTAGCCTCATTTTTGCCGGTTTGATAAACTGCCCTCGGATATTTTTGATAATAATCCTGAAAGCCAAAACCCAAGCCCGCCGAAATTGTGTTGCTGAATGAATACATGACATCTCCGCTAGCGCCCCTTGGCGATCCATTACTTATAATATTGCTTTTAAAGTTACCCATCGGCAGGCTGTAATTATAATTTATGTCAAATTTAAACTCGCCTTTTTGTGCGTTTGCACTAATCGCCAAAACCACAACCATCAGCGTTGCAAACGCTGAACAAAATATCTTTTTCATACTCTTAATTTGATGTTTTTAAATAAGGTGACTGGCTGAAAAGCGCCTGTATCTGCTCATCTGCGGTATTTGCATTAAATACTGCTTCTCCCCTTATCAAGCCAGACCAGATAAAATCAATTTTCTTTTTGGCGGCTGCATTTTTAAGGTCAAGCAGGTCTACGCTCAAAGCCCCTTCTGTTATTTGATACACAAACGAATAAGGAACATAGTAGCCATAGCCCCCATAACCCCAATAATAAGGGTCATAATAGTCGCCATAATAATTACCGTAGTCAGCATAACTTATCACACCACTGGTGTTGTATATGCGGCTTACATCAACGGCAATGTCCGGGCTCTGGTTACTGTTAACCAGCACATACCCGCTCTGTTGCATATACTTTTTTACTGCAACAATGTAAGCCGAATCGGTTGGGTTAATCTCCCTTACAGCCTGCCCGTTATTGATAACGGTAACCGAATCTGAAATAGTAAATGTTTTGTAAGTTGAAAAATTCGCATTTGAATCCCTGTCGGTAATGTAAATCTGCGTTTCGCTTGTTGTAAGGTTAGTCAATGGGTCTTTACTGCACCCGGTCATAACCGCAGCCACAACCAGCAGGCTAACGGCTAATACGCCTCTAATCATTTTCATACGTTTGTTATTTTTTTCTTATCTGTACAAACCAAATGCCTGTACATTATAAAAAAAACGTAAAAATGACCCCAGCCTTACTATTTAGGTTGTTTTTATGAAATCTTTATGCCAAGTGTTAACAGCATCAAAATAAAATATTAATAAAACGATAATAGTTACACCTACCTTACCAGCGTTATCGTCCCTTTAAAATCATATACTTCACCGGTAGCGCACATTATCTGGGCCATATAAACGTACACACCCGGCGGCTGGGGTATGCCGTTAACTGAACCATCCCAGCTATTATCATTGTCATCAGTGCCTATATTGCTTTTCTCAAACATCTTATCGCCCAGGCGCCCAAAAATTACGATGTGTTTTATCAGCCTAACCCCGGTTCCCTTAATTACAAACCTGTCGTTGGCATTGTCGTTATTGGGTGTAAATGCATTGGGTATATAAATAAGGTCTTTCGCACATAACAGCTCCACTTTGGCGGTATCCGATGCAATACAGCCGTACTGGTTTGTTACTGAAACTATGTATACCGTGGGCAGCTTGGGCGCGCTTAAAGGGGATGGGCAGTTGGCGCAACTTAAGTAATCCGAAGGCTTCCACAAGTATTGTAGCACATCCGCACTGGCGTTGGTGTATAATTGTATGTCCGTACCCGCATTAATGGTTACCGAATGGGGCATCACTGTTACCGAGGGCCGCGCCATAATAACAACGTGTATGGCAGCCGTATCGGTAAAGCAACCGTCTTTGTCGTAGCCGACAACAATATATTTTTGCCCGATGGTTGTATTTACCACCGGGTTAGGTATTTGGGTACTACTTAGCCCTGTGCCGCTAATCCATTTATATGTGTCTGCCCCTGTTACGTTAAACCGCCCGGTGTTGCCTATACAAATGTTCAGAACGGAATCAGTTTTAAGCTTAAACGGCAAATCAACGGCAACTAATACTGAGTCATTTGTAACACAGCCATACACATTTGTGGCCTGCACATGGTACCAAGTAGCGTTTACGGGGCTTACAAACGGTGTGGCACTGCTGCTGTCGCTTATCTTAACACCAGGGCTCCACAAAAATGTTTGTGCATCATGGGCTGTTAGCTGCACCGAGTCACCCAAACAAACCTTTGGCAGCTTGGGCAAAATATTCACCAATGGCGTGCCGTGTACATGCAACGGGCTATAAGCAGTGTCGTAACAACCGTTATTATTTACAATCAGCGTAACTGTATAAGTACCAGAATCTTTGTAAGTTGCCGTAACAGGCCCCTGCACCTGCGCAACCTTATTGTTGCCGTAAAATTGCCAGTACCATCCAAGGCTGTTGGTATAATTAGTGGCAGAGCCTGTAAATGTGGCAAGGGTGTTTATGCAAATATCCGACGGCCCGTTTATTCCGGCTTTACTCACCGGTTGCACCACAATACTATCTGTTACAGTTTGTACACACCCGAAAGGGGAGCTTACCGTTAAGTTAACCCCGTACCCGCCAGTTTTATGGTATTTGAAAAATGTGGCAACCTGGCTGCTGGTATCCTGTGCATTACCGGTTCCGAAATCCCAATGGTATTGCAATGGCAGTTGCAACTGGTCCTGCGCAATGCTTGTTACGGTTGGGGTAAAATAAACAATGGCCGAATCGCAAATGATTGCCGGAGTTTTTGCAACGGCGGTACTTAGCGTATCCACAATAATTTTATTGGCCAACGCAGATGTACCCGCACAGCCGCCGCCATCCTTAAGTATCAACTGGGGCGTATATATACCTGGTATTACATATTGGTGCAGCGAGAATGTGTCGGTGGTTGTTTGCAGGGTACCGTCCCCAAAATCCCAGGTGAATGATGTGGCATTTTTAATAGTTGCGCTCAGCACCACGGTTAACGAATCGCAACCCGTTAATTTATCAGCGGCCAATATTGCGTAAGGCCCCTTTACGGTTATAAAATCAACTGTTGAATCAAGGTTATTGTTGGCATCAAACCCATACAAAACAACCTGGTACACCCCGGGGTTAGTGTAAGTATGGCTTACAATGCTTTGGTTACCACCTTGGCTGCCATCGCCAAAATCCCAATAAATGCCGTTAGCATTACTGGTTGTGCTGGTAAAGGTTACTATAACCGGCGGGCAGTTTTTGTTGTTGATATACGAAAACGTATAGGTAAACGCTGTGTTAACCTTGCGCACATAAATAACCTGAAAGGCAGTATCCACGCAGGTTAATTGACTGTTGGCCGATATAAGCTTTACCGTGTCCGCACCGGCAGTGGTAAAAAGATAGGAAGGGTCAAAATTTTGCGACTTGCTACCATCCGGAAAAAGCCAGGTATACGTTACATCGTATGCATTATAGGTGTTGGTGTTGTTATAAAAATATACGGTGGTATTGGGGGGCACAGGGTTTTGCGAAACGGTAAAACTTGCCTGGGGGCCGCTTACTACTGCACTGCCAGCATAGTAATAAGGTGTTGTATTGGTGCAGCCTGCGGTATCTGTAACCGTTAATGAAACAGTATACTGGCTGGGGTTGGCATACACGTGCGAAATATTCTCGCTTTTGCTAACTGTTTGGGTTGACCCGTCACCAAAGCTCCACAACCAAGTTTTAATCGGCACGTTCGCGCCAGCCACTGAGCTATCCTTTAACACGACGGGCGATTTAAAACAAACATAATTTTTCAAAAAATCAAACCCGGCGGTAGGGCCATGAATTTTAAGCGGGATAAAGTTGGAGGTATCGTAACAATTAAAGTAGGTTGATTGCGAAATAAACCGAAGCTGGCTTTCGCCGGGGTTTAACCCTGATACTGAACCGTTATATGTTGCGGAGTTATATTGGAAACCATACGGGGGGTACGGAGCCGGGGTTGAATCGCCGTATTGCAACCCGTTAACATAATAATAGATGCTATTGTAGTACGGAGCGGGGTTGACTTCAAGGTTATTTACCGTGAAAGAAACATTGTCGCTGCCGCAGGCAGACGATTGTGGCGAAGACAATTTGGGCGACTGTTTCAACAATACGTAAGCGGTTGTTGAGTCGTTAACCGAGCAAGTGCCGTTAATACCCGTTAATATCACCTTGAAAAAACCTGTTTTTGTGTAGGTATGGTAAACCGTGTCAACTTCGGTGTTAAACGTTACCTTATTGGTTCCGTCCCCAAAATCCCAGATATATTTATTAACCTTGGTTGATGCCTGGCCGAAAGTAACCAACCCCCGTGTGCCGTCGCAAGTATTGGTTTGCCAAGATATTTTAGGAAAGTCTGGTTTTACCGTAATATAGTTTGGTTTAACAATAGTGTCCGCGCAGCCTTGGTTGGTAATGATAACCGAAACGGTGTATACGGAATCGTAATAATATTGGTGTATGATGGAATTGCTGAAATTGCCGCCTGTTGTATTATCGCCAAAATTCCATGAGCAGTACCAATTTGATGCTTGCGGCAGGGCCGTGAAAGTTACCGGCGAGTTGCCGCAAATAACCGAATCGGGCGATGCGGTAAAAGTAAATTGGGGCTTGTCCAAAATCGTAACCGGCCCGTAGGTTGCATTGCCTGTGCAACCGGCTGTGGTAACATAACTTAAAGTTACCGAAAATGTGCCTGCCTTGGTAAACTTATGGATGGGCTTAGCTGCCGTATCTATTGCACTGCCGTCCCCAAAGTTCCACTGATAGCTTTTTATCATATCGGTGGGGCCACCAAAAAAATGGGTAATTGCGCCGGTACATGCGGAATATGAATAATACCCGTAGCTTTCAGTTAGGCCTATTGTAATGTTGGGCGGGCTAAGGTTTAGTTGCTGCACTATCGTTGAGGAGCAACCTGCACCATTGGTTACTTGCAAGGCAATTTCATTGTTAGACTGACTGTTAAAAGAATAACTTGCTGACTTGCCTGTGGCCAACACTGCACTTGTATACCAATCAAGCCACTGCCATTTTACACCGCCATCTTTAGTGGTATCGCTAAAATTAACGGTTATTGGCGGCGTGCAGGCTCCGCCTTTAATATCAGCAACAAAACCTGTTAACACGGGCGACGGGCTTGCCTTGATTGTTTTGGTTTTACTTACCGTGCAATTACCATACGTATGCGTTAGTTGTATAGAGTGATTATTGGTATCATTAAAGTAAAATGAATAATTATTGTCGTATGTAGCATAGTTGTAGGTTTCTTGCCCGTCGGTCTGCCATAGTATACTGTTGAACGTTAACGTACTCGCGTCTGTTAAAACAACAGACTTACCTGCACAAATTTGTGTTGGCACGGTAAAATCAACATTAAAATTGGCTACATTAATGTAATTGGTCATTGTAACGCTATTGGTACAGCCCAATGAACTGGAGACATCAAGTGTAACTGTATAGGTACCCTTGGTTGTATAGGTATGCGCAGGTGAAGTACTTGTGGATGTTTGCCCGTCGCCAAAGTCCCATTTATACGTTAATGTTCCTGGGCCGGTGCTGTTGTTGGTAAAACTTACCTGGTTATTTGTTTGGCATAAAGTTGTTTGGCTTGCTGAAAGCAATGCCGTAACTGGCGGTGAAACTGCCACATACCCCGACTTTGAGGCTGTACTGTAACACCCGTAACTATTAGTAACCGTAAGGCTTACCCCTGCGGTTTGTGAAAAGGTGTAGGTATGGGCTGTTTGGCTATAGCTACTGCCGGTTTGTGTTTGCCCGTCGCCAAAATCCCAAAAATAACTGCTGATAGTACCGTCACCGGGTGTGGCATTGGTGTTAAACGACACATTAAGCGGCATGCACCCCGTTAATGGGGTGCCAGTAAAATCAACAACGGGGTTTTTATACACTGTTACCTGCTGCGTTTTTGTGGAAGTTGCGGCACCGTCCTTTACCGTTAAAACTACCGTGTACACTTTTTGCTGGGTATATGTGGCACCAGGGCTTGGCAAGCCTGATGTGTTGCCGTTGCCCAAATCCCATTTATATGTTGCGTTAGATGATGCACCAGTGGTGGTATTGGTAAATTTTACTGTTAACGGGGAGCAGCCGCCTGCTTTATCAATCGTAAAATCAGCGGATAATTGCGCAGTTGCCTTAGTACCAGTTGCGACAATAAGTATTACCAGTAATATGTTTTTTATCAGGCGGGGAGGGTTCATGCAGTTAGTGTTTCGTTTCTGTTTCAGTTTTGTAAATACCGCTCTGCAATTTATCGAAAGAAAAATACAATGAGGCTATCTTTCCATTAATAAATTCGCACGGCTGAAGGACAAGAAGGGGTAACCCCTACAAATAAGTTTAAAGATTGGCAACAACTTGCGAAACTGATTGTGTATAAAATTTTGAATAATCGATAATGGCTTCAACATCGGCTGGCGACAGGAAGTCGTGAAAATCCATATGGCCCTCATCCCCGTACACTTTACTAAGCTCCTTTGCATATTTATTGCGCCGTAAAGTTTGCTTTGGGCGTAGTAGTAAATCCTCAATAAAATCTTTATACGGCACCCTACCCTGCATGCCCATTAATGCGGGGCCAACCAATTTCTTATCCATGGCATGGCATGATGTACAATTTGCTTTGAACAATACTTCACAATTTTGTGTAAATTTATTTGTTATGGCGGGCAAATTAACCGTACCACAGCCTCCAAGTGTTTCATCATACCCGAGTGAAAAGCCACCACGTACATAAATGGCTGCGCTAACAGCTATTGCTGCAACAAGCAGCACGACTATCATTCGTATTTTTCTCCGAATGGCGCGCATAAAAAAAGCCTTTATTAAAATTACTTTAATAAAGGCTTTCCAATAAAAAAATTTCTCTGCTAATCCATCGCCACAGCGCCTTCTACTAAAACAGTGGCTTTATTATCCAACACTTCCACAAAGCCACTTTCGATGGAGTAACTGGATGAACTGCTTTTATCTTTCAATATCTTAAGGTTCCCTTTTTGCAGGGCACTTACCAGCGGGGCGTGCTTGTTAAGCACCTCAAATAGGCCGTCTATGCCCGGTAGCTGTACGCCGTACACATCGCCGCTGTAAATCTTTTTTTCCGGTGTTAATATTTCTAACAACATACCCCTAACCCCCGTGGCGGAATTTGCCCCCATCCCCTGAAGGGGGGTAATAAACCGCAACTTTTGTTTGAACGATTTTTGAATAAATATTATCAGCTACATAAGCCCCCCTTTAGGGGATGGGGGTATTACGCCTTTGCCTTTGCCAGTTCCTGTTTGCCTTTTTCAATGGCATCTTCCAATGTGCCTACCAAGTTAAAAGCTGATTCGGGGTATTGGTCAACCTCACCGTCCATAATGGCGTTAAAACCGCGTATGGTATCTTCAAGGCTTACAAACACACCTTTCAAACCAGTAAACTGCTCAGCCACGTGGAAGGGTTGTGACAGAAAACGTTGAACGCGGCGTGCACGCGATACTGTTAATTTGTCTTCCTCGCTCAACTCATCCATACCAAGGATGGCGATAATATCCTGTAGTTCCTTATAACGCTGTAAAATAAGCTTAACACGGTTGGCCGTGTCGTAGTGCTCGTCGCCCACAATGGCCGGTGTTAATATACGGCTGGTAGAATCCAACGGGTCAACCGCAGGGTAAATACCAAGGTCGGCAATTTTACGGCTTAATACCGTGGTGGCATCAAGGTGCGCAAAAGTAGTGGCCGGGGCCGGGTCAGTCAAGTCATCCGCAGGCACATAAACCGCCTGTACAGAGGTGATTGAACCGTTTTTGGTTGAGGTGATACGCTCTTGCATCAAGCCCATTTCAGTGGCCAACGTTGGCTGGTAACCCACCGCAGAAGGCATACGGCCTAACAGGGCCGATACCTCGGAACCTGCCTGGGTAAAACGGAAGATATTGTCCACAAAGAACAATATGTCCTTCCCCTTGCCTGTGCCATCTCCGTCGCGGAAGTATTCAGCGATGGTTAAACCGCTCAATGCCACGCGGGCACGGGCACCTGGGGGTTCGTTCATCTGTCCGAACACAAAAGTTGCTTTCGATTCTTTAAGCCCTTCCATGTCAACCTTGCTCAAGTCCCATCCGCCTTCTTCCATGCTGTGTTTAAACGCATCGCCGTATTTCATAATGCCTGCTTCAATCATTTCACGCAACAGGTCATTACCTTCGCGGGTACGCTCACCCACGCCGGCAAACACACTCAAACCGCCATAACCAATGGCTATATTATTAATCAATTCCTGAATAAGTACTGTTTTACCCACACCGGCACCGCCAAACAACCCAATTTTACCACCTTTGGCGTAAGGCTCAATCAGGTCAATCACTTTAATGCCCGTCAGTAGTACCTCGGTGGCAGTGCTTAGGTCTTCAAAACGCGGGGGCAACGCGTGTATTGGGCGGCTGTTAACTTTGCTTACCTGGGGCAGGCCGTCAATGGCGTCGCCGGTAACGTTAAACAACCTGCCGTTAATACCGTCGCCGGTAGGCATGGCAATTGCTTTTCCAGTATCAGTTACATCCATGCCGCGCACAAGGCCTTCAGTACCGTCCATGGCTATGGTACGTACGCTGTCTTCGCCCAAATGCTGCTGAACTTCCAATACCAGAATATCGCCGTTATCCCTTTTTAATTCCAAAGCGTTGTATATTTCAGGGAGGCTGCCCTCGAAATGAACGTCTACCACCGCTCCAATGATCTGTTTGATCTTACCTTTATTGGCCATAAGTGAATGAAGGTTTTTGAATTTTGCCGCAAAGGTAGGGGAAACGGGGTTTGGATTGTTGAATTTTGACATTTAGATGTAAGGATTTTTTAACATTTGCAACGGTTTACGTGGATAAACCATATTTGCAACATGGGCATTCATACCCAAGGACAAAACCTGCTCCTATTTTGAGATGCCCTCTCTAAGCTGTATCAATTGGCGATCTCGTCATGCTTTTGTCTTTTTCTTTTCTTTCCTTGATGAAAGAAAAGAAACAAAAGAAAATCAAGGGCGGCATGAAGGCTCCGCCCATCCGCCCGTCCCACGCCTCCCCAAGTGTAACTACATACCTTTTTTGTAAGCCTGTTACGTGAAGTGTTTTTGTTGCCGGTTTATAATTTTAAATGGCGGTATTGCTTAGTTTATTCAAACTTACCGCTGTGAGTTTTGATTTTTACTTATGATACCTCGTTTTTCCTTAGTTACTTTTAAACATTAGCACTCACCATTAGTAGCGATGATATTCAATCTCCCCAAAAGCCCCGTTATGCCTTTTTGGTAAATAACCCGTAAGCGGCTTTTGCCAATGCAATAAAACCCCATTCCTTAACAGAGGAAAAAACAGACCCCTTATTTGGCTTCGCCGAAGCCCCCCGCCTGCGGAACACAAGGCCAGATACACCTTTTATTATCATCCAACTCATAGCCGCCACCCTTCTGTTTAGAAAAAACGGGATAACCTTGCCCGCTGTGGCCTTAATTACCTCCACCGGCAATTTGGCTGCCCGCTCCTTAAAATCAACTTCTCTTTCTTTCAGGCGCTTTTTCAAGGCCCATTTCTCAGCCTGAAGGCTTTCCATTGAGTTAATATAACCTGGGTTGTCTTTACTGCGCATTTTCTTCTGCTTTAATTTCTTCTTTAATTTCGTCGTTGGCCTTTTCAAACACTATGGCAATAATTATATCCACTATGTATTTTTGGATAAACTTTTTCCGGTAAATAATTATCAGTGCCAATAAAATAATATAAATGGCCGCCACAATGCCAAAACCCCAAAAAATATGGTGCAACATTTCCCCAAACAAATAGGCCGCCATTACACTTAAAAAAAGCAACACAAAAAATGAAAATAGCGCCACAATTAAAATGGTAAACATGGTGGCAATAAGCTTGGAGCCCCGCTCCACCACATCCAACTTCAGCAGCAGCAGCCTGTCTTGCACATACTCCGCTATTTTATCTTTCGATTCCGCAAAAAAATTATCTTCCCTACCCATACTCGTATATTTTATGCCGTTGCTTTCTTTATTTTATGTTCCAGGTCTTCCACAAATGCTTTCCCTTTCTTCAAAAGGGAATTTAGTTCCCCACTCAAATCACCCAATTTTTCTTTTGTACTGTCAGCGGCATCCCCCGCCGCGTCTTTAATGTCATCTACTATTTCTTGTCCTTTTTCGCTACTTAAAAAAAGCGCCAATGCTGCACCTGCAACTGCGCCTATTATAAGGCCGCCGATAAATTTATTGCTCATATTATTAAATTTTTTGGCCGGTAATTTGCCATTTTAGAATAACAATGATTATACCATCTTTGTAACACACAATGGAAACCCCTCAGGACTATAAAATTAAGCAATACTTTTTTCTTGCCATCATAATAATATTTGCCATTTTTCTTTTTAGCGCCGTCGCGGAGTTTTTCTCCGCTTTTCTTATAGCGGTAATTTTATACATCCTGAGCGGGCCGTTGGTACGCTGGCTTGTTAAAAAAGCCCATTGGAGAAAAAGCTGGGTTAGCATATTTGTTATCGTGCTGTCGTTTTTTATTATACTGCTACCCTTGTCGCTATTTTTTACCTTGCTGTTTAACAAAGTAAAAATAATACTGGCCAACCCCGATTCAGTTTTACAAGGCGTTAAAAAATTGAATGCCACCATTCAGCAGAAGTATCATTACGAATTGATATCCAACGATACCATTGCCAATATTAAAAACAAGTTTACGGATGTACTGCAGTTTGTGCTAAACCAAGGCTTGGGTTTTATCAGCACCATTACCATGATGTATTTTTTTCTGTATTTTATGTTACAGCAACGCAGCCGTATGGAGGCTGCCATAGTATTTTACCTTCCCTTTAAACGGGATAAGATATACATGTTTGGTAAGGAACTGGTAGCGCAAACATTTAGCAACGCCGTGGGCATACCGCTTATTGCGGCTGTGCAGGGGCTACTGGCTTTTGCAAGTTACCTGATAGTTGGCGTAAGCCAGGCGGGCTTTTGGGGGGTGATAACGGCCTTTACCTCTATATTGCCGGTTGTTGGCTCTGCTTTGGTTTGGATACCTATGACGGTGTACCTTTTTTCCACCGGCGCTAACTGGCAGGCTGTTTTTGTGCTTGTTTGGAGTGCCGTTATCGTTAGCAGCATTGACAATGTATTGCGTTTTATGCTGGCTAAGCGCATGGCGGATGTTCACCCCATAATTACCGTGTTGGGCGTTATTATAGGCGTAAAATATTTTGGCTTGGTGGGCTTAATTTTTGGACCGGTGCTAATATCATATTTTATTATCTTGCTGAAGATATACCATGTGGAATACCAAACGAACCTGTTGCCCAAAAAACCGGCACCTGCAAAAAAAAGGCCATTGATGCCGCCTTACATGCAGCCTTTTTTACGCACAAAGCGTAAAAAAACAACATTGCCCGATAAAACCTGACTTGTATGAACATTGACCACTTAAACGGACTACCCCCGTGGGATGACGACGACGAACTAGATAGACTTGCCGAGGATAATGAAGGAGAAAGTTGGAAACCCAACCCCACGAGAGATGCCTGCAAAGCATTGTATAAAAAATGGGATGAAATATTTATGATGCTGAACGGGGCGTTGACGGAAGATGAGGAGGCCGAGGAAGATGCTTTTAAACGTTTTACAAAAGAAAGGATGGCCATAGTGCTGGGCGATGCTTTTGAAGCGGGTACCAAAATAAGAAGCTCTGAGGCGGGAGGCATGTATGTGCTGCGTATGGAAAATGCCGCCATCATCCGTAAAAATGCACAGTATATCAAAACCTCCATGCTGGGCTTTAAGGCGGAAGGGGTTATTGACGAAACCTATTGCAAAATAATAAGGGATGAGATAGATGTTTTTCGTGGGCTGTTTAAAGAATGGATAGCCACATTTACGAAAGATGACTATGAGGATGAGTGGGGGCTGTTTATTTAACGGTCATTAGTCAGTAGGTCAGTAAGTCACACGGGATAGCATAGGTTATGGAAAATGGATAATTATTATTCGAGGGGGTGCATCCATTTTTCCAAACAATTGTTAATCTTCCCAGTGCCAATATTGTTGTAACTGTTTAACTGCTAAATTCGTTACAACAACTTATGAGAAAATTATTACCCCTTATTCTTATCGCCAGCGCAACCTTTACCCATGCTTTTGCAACCCGCATAAGCGGCACCATAACCAATACCAAGGGCAAGGCACTGCCGTATGCGTCCGTTCAAATAAAAGGCACATCAAAGGGCACCACGGCCAATAATGAAGGCAAATATTTTTTGGAGCTCGAAGCGGGCAAATATACCATAGTTGTGCAGTTTGTGGGCTATGCCAAACAGGAGAAAGCCATAACCGTAAACGACCAGCCTTTTACCCTTGACTTTACCTTGGCCGAGCAACAGCTTACCTTGGCCAGCGTAACCGTAAGGGCAGGCGGGGAAGACCCGGCGTATGAAATAATTCGCAATGCCATAAAGAAACGGAAAGGTTACCTGAACGCCGTTGATTCATTTACCTGTGAGGCCTATATAAAAACGTTGATTAAAACCCGAAAACTACCCAATAGGATATTGGGCCAAAAGATTGAGGCCAAGGACAAAAAAGAAATGGGTGTGGATTCCAACGGCAAGGGCATTATATTTTTGTCGGAATCGCTTACGCGCATCGCGTTTAAAAACCCCAATAAAATTAAGCTGGAAGTATTATCCGGCCGTGAGAGCGGCGGCAACGGGTATGGTTTTAACTTCCCCACCTTCATTAATTTTTATGAGAATAATGTTAATGTGTTAACCACCCAATTTGCGCCACGTGGTTTTGTATCGCCCATTGCGGAGGGCGCGTTTGGTTTTTACAAATACCACTACCTCGGCTCTTTTTTTGAGGATGGTATTATGATAAATAAAATACAGGTTACGCCCCGCCGGAGTTTTGAGCCACTGTTCAGCGGCACCATCAACATTACCGAAAACGACTGGCGCATACACAGCCTTGACCTGCAACTTACCAAAAGCAGCCAGTTGGAGTTGCTGGATACTGTGCAGATAAAACAAATACAGGCACCGGTTGCGAACAACATTTGGCGCACCAAAGACCAAGTGGTGTATTTTAGCTTCAACATTTTTGGCTTTGATGCGGTGGGCAATTTTTTAAATGTATACAACAAGTATGATGTAACACCGCAGTTTGGCAAAAAATACTTTAACAACGTAATAGTAAAATACGATACCACCGTTAACAAAAAAACCAAAGCCTATTGGGATTCCATCAGGCCCGTGCCTTTGGAGCCGGAGGAAGTAAAAGATTATAAGATTAAGGACAGCGCTTTTCAATACCAGCACGACTCGGTATGGACAAAACATTATGTTGACTCACTGCGCAAACAGGAAGGTAAAATCACCTTCAACAGCATATTCTACAAAGGGTTTACCAGAACCAGTTACAATATAAACCGAAAAACCACGTCAACTTTCACTTGGCAGCCGTTGTTACCAGCCTTGGAGTATAATACGGTGGAAGGCTTAGCATTAAACGCTGCATTCTCGGTGCGCAAGCCTTTGCCCGGTGGCAAACACCAAATATCAATCGCACCACATATTCGCTATGGCACAAACGACGGCGAGCTTAATGCATGGGGTACCATAGCATTTAACAAGCGGTTCAGGAATTTTGGTGGAATGGAGCCAGAAAAGCAAAGCGGTACGTTAAGCTTTAGCGGCGGCAGGCGCATAAGCCAATTTAACAAAGACAACCCCATTACACCTGGTATGAACGGGCTATATACTTTGTTTTTTAACCGCAACTATATGAAGCTTTATGAAAACTACTTTGGCGAAATAAATTACACCAACCGCACAGAAGGCGGCCTGAAGTATACCCTTAACGCTTTGTATGAAGACAGGACGCCGCTTGAAAACAGCACAACTTATTCGACAATACACTATAGCATCCAAAAATTTACACCCAACTACCCGGTTGAAATATTGCAGCAACAGTTTACCCCTAACAAGGCATTGGTAGCAGGCTTTACCCTGCAATACCAGCCTGGGCAAAAATATATACAGTTCCCGCGCAGTAAAATGCCTTTGGGCAGCAAATACCCCACATTTGAAATTGCCTATACCAAGGGCTTCAGCGGTGTTGCGGGCAGCACATCAGATTTTGACAAGTGGAAATTCTCCGTGTTTGATGAAATGAACCTAAAACTATTAGGCAGCTTACGCTACCGTTTTGATATTGGCGGATTTTTAAACACCAACAGTGTGGCCGTGCAAGACTACCAGTTTTTTAACGGCAACCAAACCATATTTGCCAGCGCGTATATGAACAGCTTTCAATTGGCACCTTACTATGCCAACAGCACCACCGCGCATTTTTACGCCGTGGGCCATATTGAGCACCATTTTAACGGGCTGCTCACCAATAAAATACCACTGTTCCGCAGGCTTAACTGGTACATGGTTGCGGGCGGCAACGCCTTTTATGTAAACCCCAATAACAATTACTCTGAGGTATTTGGCGGTATTGAAAACATCCTGAAGATTTTTAGGGTTGATTTCATCGGCTCCTATCTCAATGGTAAATATGGCCAGTTTGGCGTGCGCGTTGGCTTTGGCGGATTGATTGGTGGGAAGGTGCGGGTGAGGGGGTAGAAGCAAAATTGCTCACCTTCTGATTGAATCCAATAGAAAGGCTAATTCTTTAGGAATAAAATTGGCTTTTGCACGGCCTTAAATGCGGCTGGGATGGCGATGTTGGCACCAGCATGCCTTTTTGTTATCCCCTATCCACCGCCCCAATCACACAACTCACAGGTTTAAGTATATTAATCAATCTTCAATTTGCTTTCAATCAGCCGTTTCCCCTATTTTAGCGTCTTTAAAAGCAATACAAACGTACCGGCCGTAAACACAACTTACATTAACATTATAACAAACAAACAGAAAGCCACATGAAACAGATTGTACGCATGGCAGTTACTGCCGCAGCATTACTGGGCATAACAACCGCCAGCTATGCCCAGGCGCCTACCAGTCCCGAACAAACCGAATTTTACAGCCCCGTGCCACCGGTGGTAACCCCCGGCGCAGTGTTCGGGCTGCCGCCCAGCGATGCCATCATCCTTTTTGACGGCAAAAGCCTTAACGAGTGGGAAAACGCGAAGGACAGCACGCCCTGTAGCTGGATTTTAGCGGACAGCGTGATGACCGTAAACAAGGCTACCGGCGACATACAAACTAAAAAAAGTTTCAGCAGCTACCAGTTGCATATTGAGTACCGCATACCCACCAACATTACCGGCAGCGGACAGGCCCGTGGCAACAGTGGTATATTTTTGGCTGCACTGCCTTGGGGTGCAGGTGGTTATGAGTTGCAGGTGCTTGACAACTACAACAATAAAACCTATACCAATGGGCAGGTAGGCAGCATGTACAAACAAGGAGCACCATTGGCAAACGCCTGCCGCCCACCGGGTGAATGGCAGACATATGACGTTATTTGGACAGCCCCTGAATTTAACAGCAACGGTGGCCTTAAAAGCCTGGCGCGTGTTACGGTGATACATAACGGTGTATTGGTACAAAACAACACAACCCTATTAGGCGACACGCCTTACATTGGCTACCCAATGTACCGCAAGCATGGCCCAGCCCCTATTAAGTTACAGGCCCATGGCGATAAGAGTGAACCCATAAGTTACCGCAACATTTGGGTGCGGCCCTTGTAACAATAAAATCAACAAAACAAACCCCGCTGTGGCAAGCCACAGCGGGGTTTGTTTTTACACATAGAATTGACAACTTTTTAAAAAGTTGTCAATTCTAATGAATGGCACATATCATTTTTGAAGCAGGTTAAAGTGCATGTTACTTCTTATGGCAAAGCCCAGCTTTTTGTACAGGTTAATGGCCCTTTCATTATCAGCCCTTACGTGCAGAAATGGGGTTTTACCATCCTCCATAATCCCCTTTGCCTGGTTAAGCATTAATTCGCCTGCGTAGCCTTTGCCCAAATAATCAGGGTGGGTACAAACCGCACTTATTTCAATGTATTGGCCTGCATGCAGCCTATGGCCAGCCATGGCTATTAGTTTTTCTCCGTCAAATACGCCCTTGTAATTGCCAAACTCAATGGTGCGTTCCAAAAATGGGCCCGGGTTGGTTAGTTTTGTAAGCGCAAGCATTTGGGGTATATCCGCAGTTTTTAACGATACAATTTCCTCCGCTATGCCTGTGGGTTGTTTAACCGCCTCTCCTATCATTTGCAATATCACAGACTGGTGTAATATTTTCCAAAGGCTTGGTATTGCGGGTTCTTTTGCGGTTATAATTGCCACAATCCTTTTAGGCGGCAGCATGTCGGCCAACTGGGTAAAGGACATTTCATCCAGTTCCTGCACACCTGCAAACGGGGATATTTCTTTTGGAAAATACCGTGCGGGGCCGTTACCGAGCGACAGATGGCTGTTACCGGTTATCAAGGCGCTGTAAATAGGATTGTTCAATATATGTTCCATGGCCGCGCAAAAATAAAAATAATAATGGGAGGGGCAGTTTTCTTATCAAAACTGATTTTGCGTATGCCCGCCAAGCACACTAAATATCAAATTCACCGCGTACCATAATCCAGCCTGTCATTTATTCTCTTTAACAACTGTTTTGAACGTTTTCAGGTTTTTTAACTGGCAGTATCCTTTAGGTAACCGGCTTGTCAAAAAAAATCCAATATTTACTTCTTCAGCATCAACTCAATGAAATACAAACATTTACAACAAAATACAGGCATCTAAACGCACGTAACAAACAAAATCCAACGCCCACCCGCCTAAAAAATATTTTGCGCAATTAGAAATCGCCCTACCTTTGTTGTATATACAACAGTTGTTATTACAAATATGCGCTTTGAAGATGCCATAAAGATTGAAAAGGTTGAGAACCCATCCAAACGGGCTATCATGAATGTTTACTATACCGGTTACTGGCTTAGCGACCGGCTGAATGAGCAATTGAAACCTTTTGGTGTTTCCGAACAGCAGTTTAATGTGTTGAAAGTTTTGCGCGACCATAAAAACAACGGCAGCAATCTGTGCGATATTCAAGAGCGCATGATGCACAAAATGAGCAATGCCACCCGCCTGGTTGAAAAACTAAGGCTTAAAGGTTTGGTTACCCGCGAAACCTGTGAGGAAAACAGACGGAGGGTTGATATTAAGGTAACTGACAAAGGCCTGAAACTGATGGCAAACATTGAGAATAAGCTGGCACAATTTAACTGCGGTTTTGATAACAAGCTAACCAAAGAGGAATACACCCAATTGGCAGAACTGTTGGATAAATTAAGGGATTAAATTTTTTTACCTCAATAAATGTATATACAATAGTTAGATGTATAACTTAAGTATATACTTTATATAAAGCTTTTGAAATATATTTTTTTTTGACACAATTACTGTATATACAATAATTGTATAGAAGGTTATACAGATAGAACATTTATACTAAAACAGACAGGAGGAGTTATGAGGACAGCTTTACTATTTTTATTTTTCACCACCCTATTGCTTACAAAAACACAACAAACCAAGGCACAGGAAAAGGAAAACACCAGGCTTTTCCGCATTTATGAAGACAATGATTTTTTAAACATCAGAGGCCAAGGCACCGACGATGCGTACACCAACGGCCTTCGTTTCGACATGTTTTACACCAAAAGCCACCCCAGCAGGTTTATTGTAGACCGCAACATGCCAACTGCGGGCGACAGCAGCATTAATGTATTTGGCTGGGGCATTATGCAGGTAATGTTTACACCGATGGACATAACCATAGCTACCCCGCAGCCCAATGACTACCCATGGTCTGGCGGGCTATTTGCCACCCACACGCTTTATTCCTACAACCCTAAAAAGAAATACAGTTACCAAACAGAATTGCTGCTTGGTGTTATGGGGCCGATGGCGTTGGCTGGGCAGGCACAAATTTTTGTGCACCACATTATCAATTACAAAAGGCCCATGGGCTGGGACAACCAATTGGGCAACGACCCGTTGATAAATATAAATTTTACCGCTGAAAAACAAATTGCCGGTATCGGTCGCTGGTTAGAAGTAATTGCCGGCGGCCAGGTGTTTTACGGCACGGCTATCAATGGGCTGGCGGCATACCCACTCATTCGCATCGGTAAAATGAACCCCTATTTCAACGGCTACCTTAGCCAATACGGCACGGCAAAACAAACCACAAGGCATAGGGGCCACAGGGTGCAGGCATACATTGTTATAAAACCGGAAGCAAACATCGTTTTTACAGATGCTTTGCTGGAAGGCGGCCTGTTTAGCGACAATACCAACAAAGTAAACACCAAAGGCATGCCCACCAAACCGGCTAACGGAATGCGCACAGTGGTGTATTCTGCCAATTACGGTGCTGTGGTATCCTTGGGCAGGTTCAGCATGTCGTTTATACAAAGCAGCTCATCCGAATGGATAAAAGGCACCTACAGCCACGAAGTAGGCAATATTTCCATGTACTACAGTTGGTAATAAAAATATTTTAAAATTTAAAACAAGGTTGCGCGTCTATCCAAATAAAGGGTAGGGCCGCCACCCGAAAAAATAAGACATCATGGCAAAAAAATTATTACTCATTCTGCTAAGCGCCGTAACATTTCTGTTTGCCCAGGCGCAAACAGACTGGGCGTTGAAAACGGATAAAGACGGCATTAAAGTGTACACACGCAATATGCCCGACTCAAAGATAAAAGCCATAAAAATTGCATGCACGCTGCATACAACATTATCGCAACTGGCCGTTGCCATCTTTGATATTAACACCGCCAAACAATGGGTGTACAGCACAAAAAGCTGTACACTGCTTAAACAGGTAAGCCCTGCCGAGTTGTATTATTATTCAGAGATTAATGTACCCTGGCCGGTAAGCAACCGCGACTTTATTGCCCACTTAAAGCTTACGCAAAACCCCGCAACCAAAGTGATAACCGTGGATGCCGAAAACGTGCCGGGCTTTGTACCTGTAAAGCCCAACGTGGTAAGGGTGCAGCAATCGGTGGGTAAATGGGTGGCCGAACCGGCTGGGGCAAACTTGGTTAAGGTAGAGTATACCTTGTTTACCGACCCCGGCGGCAGCATACCATCCTGGCTAATTAACATGTTTATTACCAAGGGGCCGTTGGACAGTTTTGTAAAACTACGGGCACTTTTAAATAATCCCGTGCAAACAAGTACGCAATTGGATTTTGTGAAGAATTAAAGCAGTAGGCTGGAGAAGTTTTCACAACAGATAAAGTTATCGGTCTAAAATATTGAAGGGTTTTTATGACATAGGCACATAGCCAGATTGGTACACACAGAAGATGATTAAAAAGACGAGCGCAAATCATGACGATTTGCAAGATGGGACTGAAGGGATGACTGATTGGATGTAGTATACTGTGTTTTACCTGTTTGTATATGTGCCTATGTGTTTTTGATTTTCACTACTGGAGAATTTTCATGGTGATTTATATTATGTGTGGTATTTTGCAGCCAGCCTAATAAAAACCCTATGATTTTTTTACAAACAAGTCCGCAATTGACATTAACCGATATTGCAAAAATTGAAACCGAGTTGAGCATCTTTTTTCCACCAGAATTTACATCGCACTACTTGCAATATAATGGTGGTTACCCTGAGCGAGATGTTTATGCATGGGCAGGAGGAGGTACAACTACCATTAATACCTTTTCATCCTTAAAATACCGAGGTTTCAGTAGTGTAGAGGATACCAATAAAGATTTGATTTTGCTCGAAAATTATTTGCCAACCGGCATTGTGCCATTTGCTACTGACGATGGCGGCAATTTCTTTTGCATTTCAGCCAGGCTGGTAGATTTTGGCTGCATATACTATTGCAACAACGACCATTACAATATTTACAACCACGAAGAATGCTTATTATTGCTGGAAAGGAGCTTTAAAACTTTTATAGAAAACCTATCGAGATAGATTTCGATTTCACTACCAAAGTTGATGCCATAACCCAATATTAATACTTTATGGGCGAGGGGATGTCTTTTAAGGTAAAAGTGCAATAAACTATAGCGTTGCGGCTGTTGTCATACGAAAGAGAGCAAGTACCCCGCTTTATCATAGTTCACCCCCCTTATATCAATCCAAAACCGGCAACAAGTTAATCAAAAATAAAAGCCATGCCAAAACCCTATTGCTGCCGATATTTTTGCTCTTTTATACTCAATGGCTTTTCGCCCAATACTTTACCGTTTAGCGCTTCCATGGCTTTTAGTGCCTGTGCATCATCTTCAATCTCTACCAAACCTTTACGTCTGCTTTTCATTGTAATAGGGTCAATATAAACCTTTGAGTACGTTACCCACCCATAAGGAGAAAATAAACGCTGTAAATCGTATTTGTCAAAACTGGCCGGAAGGCAGGATATCGTCATTCTCATGCAACGAAGGTATTGAAAATCCGCTCCACCAGCGCTGAAAATCATTTGCAGCCTTATGATATTGTAAAATTTTACAATAACTGCTCTACTATCTTCAACTTTTTGCCCAACAAATTTTTCTCCGCAGTTGAGTTGGTAAGCCTTGCACTTAACGCCAGCATGCTTTTGGCGTTTCCGTAGTCTTTCAAGGTTAAATACATGTCGCCCAATACGGCACTGTAAATATACTGCGTTTGTAAAAGTGCCTCTATGCCCGTTATGGCCAGTATTTCCATAATAGCTTTTTCTGTTTGGCCGCAGGTTGATAAAATTACAGCCCTGTTAAGCATTACCACCGGTGTGGGTTTTATGCCCAGTAATATATTGTACAGGTGCAGCATGTGCTGCCAATTGGTTTGGCTGAAAGTTGCCGCAAGGCAATGCTCCGCTGCAATGGCCGATTCAATGTGGTATACGGAAAGGTAGTCGCCCTTGGAGGATTGGTTAAGATAGCAATAACCCATTTGTATCAGTTGCTGGTTCCATTTGGTCCTATCCTGGTGTTGCAAAAGTATGATGCTGTTGTTTTCGTCAATGCGGCTGTCAAACCGGCTGGCCTGTAGGCACATTAATGCTAATAGGGCGTAAGTGGAGGGTTTGGCGCCGGCCTTGTTTTCGCTTAGCAGCTTGCAAAGGCGCATTGCTTCCATACAAAGGTCTTTCCGTATCAGTTCCTCTGCTTTAATGCTGTTGTAGCCCTCGTTAAACAAAAGGTACAAAACGGTATACACGGTTTCAAGGCGTTCGTATAATGCCGGGCCTGCCGGTATTTCTACATAAATATTGTTTTCTTTTATTTGCTGTTTGGCGCGGTATAGCCGTTTTTGAATGGCGGCCTCATTTGTTAGCAGTGCGCGGGCAATCTCCGCAACGCCAAAACCCGACACTGTTTTTAGCGTCAACGCCACTTGGTCTTCCTGCTTAAGGCTTGGGTGGCAGCACGCAAACACCAGGCGCAACTGGCTGTCGCTTATCTCGTGGTCGCTAAAAAACTGCATTACCGTATTTTCGGTTTCAGCCGTTAGCTGCTCTGCTACTTCAGCTGAGTAACGGCGCGCGTAACCTTCTCTGCGCACAATATCGATGGCTTTGTTGCGGGCAGTTTGCATCAGCCAGGCGGCTGGGTTGGGGGGCATGCCAAACTTCCAAACCTGTATGGCCTTTAAAAATGCTTCCTGCACCACATCTTCCGCCATCTCCAGGTTGTGCATGCCGAAGATACGGGTAAGCACGGCAACCATCTTTCCCGACTCGTGCCGGAAAAGATGGTCAACTAACTGCTGTGCCGGTGCTTTTTGCATACAATACTTTAAAACTTCATCACTTCGCGTACCTCTACCGCGCCGCCATGGGGTAGGTCGGGGCTGCTTTTGCCAATTTCCGCAGCGTTTTCAATACTTTCGGCTTTAACAATAAAGTATCCGCCAACCACCTCCTTGCTTTCCGCAAATGGGCCGTCGGTAATAATACCGTCTGCACCTTTTACTGTTTTGCCGCCTGGCAGCAGGGCCTCGCCCGAAACATAAATACCTTTTGCCTTCAAGTCGTTTATCCAGTTGAACCATTGCTGCATGTTGGCTTGCATTTCTTCTGGGGAGAATTTGGAACTGCCTTCACCATTGATGAAGATGAGCATAAAATCTTTCATAAGTGTTTGTTTTTTTGAGATAATGATTAAGATTATCGTATTACAACGAACAGCCAAAACCGGTAAGGACAAAAATTGAATAAATATTTCTTATAAATGTAGAAATAATTTTGGAGAGCCCTGAAACAGGCTTTAGAAGGGTTGTTGACGATAAATGTGGAAAGCGGCCACAGCAAAATGAGTATTTTATTTCATACCCGGTAATTTAGTACCCAGTTTTTTAATATCCCTGATATTTGTTCGGCAGGAAAATATTTGGCAGGGTTTTTATTATATTCATACATATTAAACTTACCACTAAACTTAATTTGTATGCGTTCCATTTTATACATAATAGCAGTACTGCTAATTATTGGCTGGTTGTTAGGTATTTTCGTTTACAGTGTGGGCGGCCTTATTCATATATTGATAGTGCTGGCAGTAATCTCGTTGCTATTGGCAATTATTCAACGGGCATAATTTTCAAACAAATAGTAATCACCAGCAAGAAATCATTTATATACATCCGTAACGCGTTTTGCCAAGTGAATGGTATTTCGGGATGCGTTACGGATGTATATTTTACAATCCCAGTATTACAAACCCAGTAGTTGTTTCTTTTTGGCGTCAAACTCTGCCTGGGTAATCACACCTTTTTCTTTCAAGGAGGCATATTTTTCCAGTTGTGCCGGTATGTCGGCCTCGGCCACACCCGGCTGAGCCGGTGTATCTTCTGTATAACTTTCCTCGGTGCTGCCAAAACCCGGTACATTGGCGGTAACATTGTCGCAAAAACGGTATGCATCTGCCTCGCGTATCCCGTACACCTCATGTATGTCGCCATCATAGGCTATCGTAAGCATGCCAACACCGTCAGCATCCAGTTCCGGCGTTACAGACTCAACCAAATCCCATTCAAAATCGGTTACCTGCGGATCCAGCAATGGCAGTTTTGACAAAAAGAACAAGTTTTTGTCTGTTGCCACTATCACACCTGTTACATCCAAGTAGATACCATTGGCAAACGCAACAATGGTTTCATCGGCGTCAAGCACATTGGGCAGGTATTGCAATTCGGTGGTGCCCCAGTAATCAATAATTGACTGCCTGTTCATCCCGGTGTTTTCAATCTGCGTAATAATGCTGTCAACCAGCGCGTCGTCATCAGCAAATAATCCTTTTACATCGGCAGGCGTTAAAGAATGTATTTGTGCGGGGTCATACAATGTAATAAGCCTGTCATAACAATTGTTACAAAGCTTTTCACCAGTGGCTAGCTTGCTTTTACCAAGCAGAGGAGTATTTAATAAGTTCAATTCTGTTGAACAAACGGGACAGTACGACATAGGTTGTTTTTTGCAGCTAAGGTATTGCAGGTGTAGAAGGATTGCAAACCTTTTATATAAAGTTTATTATACCGTTTGGCGGCAGCGCATTTCAATTTCTTCTCAAGACACTTGACCAATGACTTACTAACTTACGGGCCTATCTGCTTCCCGACTCCCCCCTTACCAATAAAGCGATGAATAAAACATGGAAACCTCACCGATAACGACCCAATAACTTACTGACTTATTGACCTACTGACTTCCTGACTGACTTCTTTTACAGGCTTGTCAAAAAAGTATATTACCACCCCCACAGCCAAAATGCCAATGCCAATCAAGCTTTCCAATGGCCGGCTGATAAACGTAAAAACCAATACCGCCATGTTAAATGCCAGGAAAATTATTTGCAATAATGGTTTTAAGGGGCTTCTAAATACCCCCGCCTCTGGGTTTTTAATAACCAAACTGGTAGCCACGGTAAGCATAGCCATTACCTGCAAAACAAACCCTGCGTACAGTAGTACCTGCTCAAACTTGCCGGATAGGGCAAGGGCAATGCTTATGGCCACATGCAGCCATATAGCGGCAACTGGTATGCCGTGGCTGTTTTTCTTTGCCAAAGGTTGCCAAAGTTTATTTTCCCTAGCCATGGCCCAGGTAACCCTTGGCCCCACCCATAAGTAGCTGCTGATGGTGGCGATTAGCTGTATGGCTATAAATACACTTACCCATTTGCCGCCGGTGCTGCCCAACAGGTTTGTAAATGCCGTAAAGGTTACTTCTTCTTTGCCTTGCAAATCGGCCCGGCTGCCGTTTCTCATTAATACATACTGAAAAAGGACGTATACCAATGCCACAAACAGCGTGCTGCCGATTAATGCCTTGGGTACATTTTTTTTAGGGTTGTCAATTTCGTCAGCAACATACGCTGCTGCGTTCCAGCCGGTGTAAGCAAAGCTTACATATATCATAGACACTGCAAAGTTGCTGTTAAGCAAATCGTTGGTAAAAGGCGCTGTAAAGTTAATGGCACTGGCCGTGCTGCCTGGCAAACTAAAGCCAAGAATGATGAGTACCACAATAAATAGCACCTTAATAATAGTACTGCTGTTATGGAAACGGCTGCTATGTTTAATAGTAAAACTATGCATAAGGCCGATGAGGATGATAATGCCTATTGCCAGCCACTTGTTGTCCTGCAGGCCGAACGGAGCAAGATATTTAGTGATTGCCATTGCCGCGAGTGCTACCGGTGCTGAAAAGCCAACGGTAAGCCCAGCCCAGGCAGATAGATAGCCTAAAATGGGGTGGAACAAGCGTGACAGGTAAATATAATCGCCGCCGGACTCTTTAAAATGGGTGCCCAATTCAGCATAAGCAAAAGCCCCGAAAAGCGATAAAAGGCCCCCGGCAATCCAAAGTAGCAATATAGCCCAGGTGTTTTGAAGGGATGATAACTGAAAGCCCACACTGGTAAAAACACCTGTACCAATCATGTTGGCCACCACGATGGCCGATGCCGTATAGATACCTATTTTCTTTCTCAAGCCATTTAAGCTATTGGTTATTAAAACCGGTAAGTTATATATAAAACGGTATGCCGGGGAATAATTACTGTATTTTTACCTTACTATCCAATTGTTACTGTGAAAATGATAGCAAGTGCATAATGAAAAAAACTATAAAACCTATTTAATGCTATTTGATAAGATTCGATTGGGGGTTTCCGGCAGGTTGTCAGATAAGGAATTAATGTCGAAATTCAGGCTGGTGTTGGATTATAGCCCGTCGAAGGAGTCGGAAATAATTTTATTGTGCGATTTTTCGCGGTTTGACATTCCAATAGGATACGTTTTCAACGGCATTGAAGATATAAACGGGGACTTGGTTTTTAGGGGTGCCATTGTGCTAAAAAAAGTAACGCAACAATTTGTGCTTCCGTTTGATTCATTGCCACAAGGGTGGAAATCCATCTGCAAATTTGAGTTTTTACAAAATGACATACCAGAAATTGTACGCAGCCTGCCCGCTACAAGCTACTGGGTTAATGCCGATGTAAGTTTGGTGCTGAAGGGCGATGTGCTAGTGGATGCGTTGCAGTGATTTTTGCATATTAAAAACCGACGACTGGCAACATTGTACACATAAACCACATAATAGAAGCCGTGTCGGCAGAAAATGAAGGCCTTTAGAATTACATATATTGAAATGAATTCCATCGCCTATCAGAATAAAAGCAGGCATTCGACTTCTTTCAGGTCACGTCTTTCATCCAAAATTAAACCTATGTAAATAATTCCAAAAAGTCAGCGTTTAAGATTTCCGCCCTGTTTTAGCCTGCATAGCCTTGGCGGCCAACCAAGCCAATGTATTGGCATTACATTACCCAATCCGATACAAAAACCACCATCAACCACTGCAAAAAAACTGCCTCTGCCGTGAATTATATCCCCAAACCAAAAACCTCCTACCCTACTTCTTCCTAAAAAATATCCTTACGGGTACGCCCTTAAAGTCAAAATTGGCGCGCAATTGGTTTTCAAGGTAATTTCTGTATGGCGTTTTAATATCATCCGGAAAGTTGGAAAAGAATGCAAATGACGGTACATGCGTAGGCAACTGGGTGATATATTTAATTTTAACCGTATGGCCGCGTACCACGGGGGCATGGTAGCTTTCAACGGCTTTAAGCATTATATCGTTTAGTTTGCTGGTGCTAATTTTACGGCTCTTGTTGGCAAAAACTTCCAATGCTATTTCTATGGCCTTGAATATGCGCGTTTTTTCTTTTACGGAGATAAACAATACCGGTACATCGGTAAAGGGTGCCAGTTTTAATTTAAGCGCTTTCTCATAATCGCGGGCTGTGTTGGTACTTTTGTCTTCCACCAAATCCCACTTATTAACCAAAACCACAATACCTTTGCCCTTGCGGGTGGCCAGTGAGAATATGTTTACATCCTGGGCGGTTATGCCTTTGGCAGCATCTAATACCAACAGGCACACATCGGCTTCGTCCATGGCACGTATAGCACGTATGATGGAATAAAACTCCAAATCGTCCTTATCCTTATTTTTTTTACGGATACCTGCCGTATCAATCAGCACAAACTCTTTTTGGTAAAGCTTGTAGTGTGTGTGTATAGTGTCCCTGGTGGTACCGGGTATATCGCTCACGATGGTTCGGTCTTCACCAATCAAAGCATTCAGCAACGATGATTTGCCTACGTTAGGCTGGCCTATGATGGCAAATTTTGGTAGTTCTTCGTTGCCCAATGCATCTTCCGATTTATCGTCGGGCATCAAAGCTGTAATTGCATCCAGCAGTTCACCAGAGCCACTTCCCGTCATGGCACTTAAGAAAAATATATGTTCAAAGCCCAGGCTGTAAAACTCAGCTCCGGCCAACAAGCGTTCGTTGTTATCCACTTTATTTACCGCTAGCAGCACTGGTTTGGTGCTACGGCGTAACAAATGCACCATGCTTTCATCAAGTTCGGTAGCCCCAACGGCAGCATCTACCATAAATATCAAGGCATCAGCCTCGTCAATGGCAATTTTAACCTGCTTGCGTATTTCTGTTTCAAAAATATCTGCAGTATCGGGTACAAAACCTCCGGTATCAATAATGTTAAAGGTTTTTCCGTTCCAGTCGGCAATGCCATATTGCCTGTCGCGTGTTACGCCGCTTATATCGTCCACAATCGCCTTACGCTGCTCCAGCAGCCGGTTGAATAAAGTACTCTTTCCAACATTAGGCCTTCCTACAATAGCTACAGTAAAACTCATATATATCCCAGCCCCACAGGGCAAATTTTAAACCAGGCTTGCCGCCATACATACCGCAGGCCTGCAGGTAATAAAAAAGCCGGGCGCCGGTGCGCCTAACAGCTTAACGCCAATTACTTAACGTTGTTATAATAATTTAAAAAACTAATTACGTCTTTTTCGTTCCTCAGCTTGTTTTTGTTATCCGACAGCCAGCTTTCTGCGTTGGTAGTAGGCAATACAAGAGCGAGTACTGATTTTTCATCTAACGCTTTTAAGTTGGTAACAACACCTTCTTTAAGCAGGCCGTAACTTGGTTTTGCCAAAAAAGCATAGATGTCTTTACCGGCTACCTCATCAAACCCCTTTTTGTATATAGTAACATGTGTAAACTTAAGCAGTTGTGTGTTGCCGTTGTTCAACACCTGGGCAAATGCAGTGCCGTTGGCATCAATACCAGTTATTTGTTCAAAAACAGCAGAAATTTTTGTGGTATCCTTGCTGTCGTATAAATAAATCCTTTTTACAATGCCGCTAACAGCAATCAACTCCATGCCCAAACTATCAATATAATGCACTTCATTGCGGTACAGGTCAATTTTTAGTTTATTGGCCCTAACGGCTTTGTTGCTATTGAGTATAACCACGGCTTTTAACCAGCGGGTATCAAAATAAGGGCTGCCTTCTATATCGGCATCCTTCATTTGCTCTGTAGTTTTTACGCCCAATGCAGATGCATTGGTAAACCTAACCTGCCCAATACCGTTTGTTTGCGCTGGGTTTGTAATATCCAAACTCTCGCCAACTTGAGCGTTTGCTGCCATTACTATAACAGTAGCGGCCAAAATAAAAACAATTTTTCGCATATATAGGGTTTTAATTTTGCGCTGCACTTGCTCAACCATAAGTGTTACTACCTGCCCTTGTTGTAATACGCCAAAAAATCAACCACATCCTTTTCGCTGTTTAGCTTATTTTTACTGGTGGCCAACCAACTCTGTGCGTCTGCATCGGGTATTACAAAAGCCAGGATATTTTCTTTATTTATTTTTTTCAGTGGAAAAAATATACTGTCTCTCAACAAGTAATATTCTGTATTGCTATAAAAATTACTTTGCATTTTACCCCCGGCAAAGTCAAATTTTTTGTCAAGATTTACCGATACCAATTTCAATAATTGCACATTGCCCTGATTTAACACTTGGCAAAAGGGGGCTTGATTTGCGTTATGAGCGCTTTTTACATCCCTAAAGCTTTCAAAATATGCAACAGGCTTGGTTAGGTCGTTGTTGTTTAAAAAGGCTATTTCTTTAACACTGCCGGTTTTTGCAACAAGCTCCGGGCCATTGCCAACCCTGTAATGCACATCGTTTGTATAAAAATTCAACCGCACTTTATCTACTTGTACAGCCCTGCCGTCTTGTAAAACAATAGCGGCTGCACCCCATTCTTCCTTCCAAAAAGGGCTTCCTTTAATATCGCTGTAGTCCACGCTATCAGCGTCCATTTTATAACCCAATGCCGAGGGCGATGCAAACTCTGCCTGCCCCTTTGTGGTGGCAAAAAGGTTGAAGGCGGTTTGGGCATTGCTGGCATACACCAGTACTAATAGTGTAAAAAAACAAAACAAGGTCTTCATTAAAATTAATTTGTTGCAACGCCAATATAGATAAATATATTTATACGTGGGGCTTAAATTAATAATAGCCGTATTCTTTCAACTGCAACTCGTTATCCCTCCATTTTGGCTTAACCTTTATGAACAATTGCAAAAACACTTTTTGCTCTAAAAACTTCTCCATGTCTTCCCTGGCTAGCGTCCCCAATTTTTTAATCATTTTGCCGCCTTCGCCAATCATAATCACCTTTTGTGTTTCACGCTGTACAATAATGTCTGCTTGTATTTTTATGATAGAAGGGCTTTCTTTAAACTCATTAATGATAACCGCTGAATGGTAGGGCAGCTCATCGCCAAAAAGTTCGTAAATTTTTTCCCGAATCATTTCTGCGGTAAAAAACTTGGTGGATAGGTCGGTTATTTCATCAGCGGGGTAAAAAGGTTCGCCCTCGGGCAGCAATGTTAATATTTCGGCAACTAATTCTTTTAAATTGGTTTGTTGTAAAGCCGATATGCCGATAATTTTTGTGCAATAAGGCTGTTTTGCGAAAAAGTCCTCTGCCTCTTTTATCCGGCCGGCTTTTACAGCATCCACTTTGTTTAGCACCACCAGGGCGGGTACATGCAAATTGAGGGATGTAAATAAAGCATTGTTCTCGTCGAGGCTGTCTTTTATATCCACCAGCAAAACAGCAATGTCTGCGTCTTCCAGCGCGCTTTTAACGCTCTGCATCATCCTTTCGTGCAGCTTGTATTTAGGTTCGATGATGCCTGGGGTATCGGAAAATATAATTTGGTATTTGTCTTCTTCTGTTAAAAAAGCCTTTATACGGTGGCGCGTTGTTTGCACCTTTGACGATACAATAGCCATTTTTTGCCCCAGCAATGCATTTACCAGGGTGCTTTTGCCCGCATTGGGCTTGCCGAATATGTTTACGAAGCCAACTTTCATAATGTGTGTGCCAACCACAGCGTTGCACTGAGTTTTTTCACAAAGCTAATGGAAGAAGGATTCTTTAAAAATCCACTAAACTCCATTAACGCTGTGGTTATTTATTAAAACAACAAAAGCCTCGTAAGAGGCTTTATTATATTGCGAAGAGAGGGATCGAACCTCTGTCCGCCGCGGCGGATATGAGCCCCCTCATGTGCACCGTGTGATTTTAAAAATAAAAGCCTCTTGCGAGGCTTTATGTTCTGTTGCGAAGAGAGGGATCGAACCTCTGACCTTCGGGTTATGAGCCCGACGAGCTACCGCTGCTCTACTTCGCGATGTATATTTTTACTTTTATTTCCTTTTGCAAGGCTTTTTAAGTTTGTGTTTCGCGATTTGGGCTGCAAAGATAAGGGTGCTAAGATTACCAGCCAAACTTTTTTGAAATGTTTATTATTTTAGTCGCGAAAAGAAACACCAATTAAACCGAATTTTCACAAACGCCGCTCCGGCTGATTGGGACTTGTGCTTAGTTATGTGAATGCCATTCGTGTAATTCGTTTCAATTCGTGTTATTAAATCCTAACTTCTTTTTTTAACATTTGAGGCGCCAGACACGTCCAAATTAGTTATTACCGCCTCACCTTTGTAACCTACGCTGCTGGCACCACTGGCCTGTGCGTCTAATTTTTTGTTCACGGTAATGCTTACTGAAGATGCTCCGCTGGCTTCTACCCTACAGTTTTCTGTTGTAAAACCATAGCCTTTAAAATCGCTGGCACCGCTAACTTCAATTTTTAAGCCGCTGCTGCCGCCGTCAATATTCGCTTGGCTGGCACCGCTCAGGTTAAACTTAACATCTCCACTGGCCTTAATGGTGGTTTGCTTAAAATCGCTGGCACCGTCAATTTGAAAATCCATATTGTTGCCGGTAATGCCGCCGCTGGCTTTTAAATTAGAAGCCCCGCTTAATTCAAGCGAGAAATTATTCTCCACCACCAATGGGTCGCTTATCTTAACGGTTGATGCACCTGATGCTTCCAGGCCGCCCAGGCTTGTAACCGTAACGTAAGCCCTAAGGTTGCGGTTGCCCCAGTTCCAGCCGTTCCAGGCACCGTTTTCAACATAAATGCGCAATTCGCCGTCGCGTACCTCGGTACGTATTTTCGCCGTGTACTTTTCCTCCTCGGCACTAACAGCAACAGCCTGTTCCTTACCTTGTGACAGGTACAACGTAATGGCACTGCCCACATGAACTTTATTAAAATTGCCTACTTTTCTAACCTGTGCGTTGGCATCGTACACCACATTCTGCGCAACCGCGCCCATGCTGATAAGCGTAAAAGCAACACATGCCGCTATGATAAATTTTTGCATAATTTGTAATTTTATAATAGGTAAACGAAGTAAAAAATAAAAAGTTACAGTTTTTTAAAAATTCTGGCTTTATTTTGCACTGTTGTTATTTGATCAATCCGTATGTGGGTTTAGCGGCCGCGATTCACATTTAGCGATTGACCTTAAAAACAACATTTCCCGGGGTGCTTCCGCTAAAAAAGGAGGCTGAGATTATACCCGTAGAACCTGAACAGGGTAATGCCTGCGAAGGGAAGGTGTACTTCCATAGTATATACACATAAAGCTGCTTCAGCTGTACTATTTTATACCATCCTTGCGCCAAGCACTTACCAGAGAACCAAGATTGTTAGGATTTAAGAGGATTAAGCGGAGATGATTCTGCGATGTCTTGCAATAAATTCCAGCAATCCCGAAAACGTAGTGCTATTTTTTATCAAAACAAACGGTATTCAGGGATTACTTTCTTTTCTAAAAGCATCTTCCCCAATGCCGTGGGTATAAACTATTTTGTTATGCGCACATTTTTAGCAACACTTCTGGCAATGCTTATTGCCGTTTTTACGCAAGCACAGGTTACCATTAAAGGCACCGTAACAACACAGTTAAAACAACCGTTGCAAGGCGCCACTGTAACACTGTATGTTAGTGGCAGCAAAACAGGCACCGCTATTACCGATGGAAACGGATATTTTCAATTGGGCAATATAACCACCAATGCAGCTTGCAAGATTACCGTACAGTATATTGGTAAAAAAACAGTAGAGCAAAACTTTACCGCCAACGAAAACAAAACCTTAGCCATTACGCTGGAAGATTTGGCGTATTTGTTGGAACCGCTGGAAATAAAGGCCCTGCGCGCCGGAAGCAAGGCACCCTTTGCCAAAACCGACCTTAGCGCAGATGATATTGCCAAGGTTAACACCGGGCAGGACATACCCTACCTGCTTAACCAAACCCCCTCGGTTAACGTAAGCTCGGACGCGGGCAACGGCGTAGGATACACCTCCATTCATATACGGGGTACTGACGGAACCCGTATTAATGTTACACTCAACGGCATACCCTATAACGATGCCGAAAGCGCGGGCACTTATTTTGTTGACGTGCCCGACCTCGCATCCTCTGCCGGTTCTATTCAGATAGAGCGTGGCGTGGGGCCCTCCACCAACGGCTCCGGTGCATTTGGCGCCACCATGAACATCAGCACCAACGAATTCAATCCGCAGGCATACGCGGAGTCGAATAACAGTATCGGTTCATTCAACACCTGGAAAAACACGGTAAAACTTGGCAGCGGTTTGATAAATGACCATTTTACTGTTGACGCAAGGTTCAGCCAAATATCCAGCGACGGGTATATTGACCGGGCTAAGAGCAACCTACAGTCGATGTACTTCTCAACAGCCTATATTAATAAAAACACTTCCGTACGGTTTAATTTTTTGTCCGGCAGGGAAAAAACCTACCAGGCATGGTACGGTATTGATTCAACAACGCTGGCCACCAACCGCCGTTATAACCCCGCCGGCCAGGAAAAACCGGGCAGCCCCTATGCCAACGAAACCGACAATTACTGGCAGCAGCATTACCAGTTGTTCTTAAACCAAAAGCTGGGCGATGCCTGGCGGCTTAACGTGGCATCTTTTCTGTCGCGCGGCTATGGTTATTATGAGGAATACCATGGTGTGGCTGCGGAAGAAGCCGGGGGCGACAGCCTGACCACAGCGTACGCCACTTATGGCCTGCCCAACCCTGTTTATGGCGGAACCCCTGTAACCAATACCGATTTTATTAGGCAGCTTTGGTTAGACAATTACTTTTTTGGCCAAACATTTAACCTGCAGTACAGGCGGGGTAAGGATGAAGTAACCTTCGGCGGAAGCTGGACGGTGTACAACGGCACCCATACCGATAAAATTATATGGGCGCAGAACGGCGGAGTGCCAGATAACTACACTTATTATAATTTGCCCGCAAAAAAAACCGATGATGCGTTTTATGCCAAATGGCAGCATGATTTGGATAAGAAATGGAGCCTTTATGCTGATATGCAGTACCGGCATGTGATGCACCGCATGGATGGCTTTGAAGGCCAGCCGACCTTTTTTATTACCAAGCAATTTGATTTTTTTAACCCCAAGGCGGGTATTAGTTACAACTATAACGGTTTTAACGCATACCTAAGCTATGCAAAGGCTGGGAAGGAACCCAACCGGGACGATTTTCAGGCGAGCCTCCTGTTACAGCCCCGGCAGGAAACCCTGCATGATTTTGAACTGGGCATTAGCAAAAAAAGCAAGCGTTGGAACTGGGGTATTACCGTGTACGACATGATTTATAAAGACCAGCTTGTGCTTACCGGCCAGCTTAATGATGTGGGCAGCAGCATACGCCAAAATGTACCAAACAGCTACCGCCTTGGTATTGAACTGCAGGGTGGTTATGTTGCTAACAAATGGCTAAACGCCACTGCCAATTTTACCCTTAGCCGAAACAAAATAAAAAGCTATACCGAGTATTTGACGGATTATGACGATGGCAGCACCAAAGCCATACAACATACTAATACCGACATTTCGTTTTCTCCATCGGCCATAGGCGCGTTTACCATTAACATTTTGCCCGCAAAAAATTTAGTGATTAGCCTACCCGGCAAATATGTAAGCAAACAGTACCTTGATAATACGCAAAACAACCAGCGCATGCTCACAGGCTTTTTTACCCAGGATGCAAGGGTTAGTTATACCATTAAAAACCTGCTGTTTAAAGAAGCCACCATTAAAGCACAGGCAAACAACATATTTAATAACATGTACCAACCCAACGGCTCAACTTACCCATATATTTATGGCGGTACCACCGTAAACGGGGATTATTATTACCCGGTGGCCGGCGTAAACTTTATGGTGGGTTTGAATGTGAAGTTTTAGAATTCGCCCTCACCCCTCCCTAAAATTGATAGGTAGGGGGTGAGGGGAAATGTTAAAACCCTAACCCCATTAAACTTTTGGGTTTACCCGGCAATCTTATACCCAAAAGCAAATGATTATGAAAAAATACCTTTTTATGCTTTCCGTTGTGTTATTGGCGGGGGCAGCAAAAACCAATGCGCAGTATGGTACCAGAGTATATGTTTCACCGGGCTACGCAAGGCCCTACCACCAGCCGCACCGCCGCCAACAAAACAGCAATTTCAGGCCTTCTTTAACCATTAATCTAGGGTATGGGTTTCCCAATCTTGATAAAAACTACCTAGGTGCTTTTACCAACGCCAACATCGGCAACTATAGCCAAACAGGCCCTATCAGCGGCTCCATTGATTACCAGTTCAGTCCTTACACCAGCATTGGCTTAATGGGTACTTACGGCAAGGTTTCCGCACCTTATTACGATGCGTATAACAACACCCAGGCTTTTACAGGTAGTTTGGAAAACGTGAGCGTGATGTTGAATTTAATCAATTACTTCCCCACCTATAACAGAAACGTTTCCCCATATTTGAGAACCGCCATTGGAGTAAACAGTTGGTCGCAAAATTACACCGATAACGACGGCAACAAAATGACGGATGTACCCCTGCCTACAGCCTTCGCTTACCAGGTATCGCTGGGAGTTAAGTTTCACTTAAGCAACAACACCGGGCTTTTTATTGAAGGCGGTTATGGCAAATATATATTGGCCGGCGGTTTGTCGTTTAAGTTATAGGAGCAAGTAAGCACGATTTGTGTGCAAGAAAAGCGGGAAAGAATTGAAAATATTCCTCCCGCTTTTTTGTTATACATTTGGATAGAGAACTTTTAAAAATCAACTCTGAAAATCCCTACAATGAGCTGGGCTACAAACTATATAGAAAAACTAAAACTAGGCGAAACCGTTCAATTCAGGCCAAGGGGAAACAAAAACGAAATAAAGATTGGCCTGAAACCGCACTAGAGAAACGACCGCACTCCTTTATGTAAAACCTCCTCCCCTGTAAATACAAATAGTTAAGGGTTACCAGGCAATATAGGTTGGCAGGTATTTTAAACCCTAACAATAACTGTACACAGTTTAATTAAAAGCTTAGCACCCTATTGACTAACCATGGGCTATTTTACCCAAGCAATTTTTACTAATTTCAGCAAGTTGCAGCGGTTTGTACATAAACTAACCGCCATTACTTTTGTTTGCAAATAGTACTATTATAACTTGCACAGCCATGAACCACGAAACAAAACTTAACAAAGCATATTTTTCTAGCGTATTGGTCTTGATGTTCATTCTTCCTGTAGCCTCTGGCATTACTGATTGGTTGTTGCAGGGAAAAGTACCCCTGACGATGCCCTTAATTGGTAAGTGGTTTATATTTTGGGCGGTTGGTGCGCGCCTGTTTTTAGCAGGGTTAAAACAAGCTATTTCGCCGGGGTTCACCGCCCAAACCATCTTTCATATCCAAAACAAAGAGAGCCATGTTATTGTTAGGGAACTTGGTTTTGCAAACATTTGTTTTGGCTTAACAGGTATCGTTTCATTATTTCTTCCCCAATGGCGTATAGTAAGTGCCTGCACCAGTGGCTTGTTTTATGGCATTGCGGGTATTAACCACATCGTAAAAAAGCCGGCCAGCCCTAACGAGGCAGTGGCGCTGGCTTCAGATTTGTTTATATTTCTGCTTTTGCTGGCGTATGTGTTGTTCACTTAAATACAAGCATCTGTTTAAATAATTGCAAGCACATTGTACCTCACTACCTAACATGCGAAAATGTTGAATATATATGAACGAATGGCAAAACCTTTTTGTGGCAACGGCCGGCGCGGCGGCAGCTTTAGCCGGTTTATTATTTGTCGGCGTTTCCATAAGCCTGGCAAAAATTTTATCCTTCCCGCACCTGCCCAATAGGGCATTGGTTTCCCTTATTTTGTTGCTGGCCATCTTACTTATATCGTTGTTATGCCTTGTACCCCGGCAGCCGTTTAATGCCATCGGCGCAGAAATTTTTTGCATCGGCTTGGCCGTATGGCTGATTGTTGTAAAAATTGATATCAACAATATTTCTTATAGTAGAAAAACGGAGTTTAAAAAGCACTACGTTGTAAACTTATTACTAAACCAAGCAGCTATTCTTCCTTATTTTTTAGGAGCAATTGTTATGTTTTATGATGGCATTAGCGGCTTATATTGGATTTTACCTGCCATCACCTTTTCATTTGTTAAAGCTATTGCAGATGCATGGGTTTTACTGGTGGAGATTAACAGGTAAAGGTGTGTCAATTGGGTCAGGTAAATTAGCCCTGTAATCTTTTTATTAATATGCCGCTAATTTTTGCAAATCTGTCCATAAAATTACATAACCAAATAAAAAGCTTTGTAACTTAGGGTTTCACCAATAGAAACGCCTTACAACAAATGAACACCACGGGAATTACAAGCCTTATTCTTATCATCATAAACGTTATAGTTTCCTACAGGGGCTTTAAAAACCCGGCCTTTCTTGACAAGTATGCATTTGAGGTGGATAAAATACTCATCAACAAGGAGTACTGGCGGCTTATAACCTCCGGCTTTTTACATGTTAGCTGGACGCACCTCATATTCAATATGCTCACCCTCTTTTCTTTTGGCACAGGGGTTGAGTATTCTTTGGGGGAAGCACAATTTTTGATAGTGTATTTTGGCAGCCTTGTCGGTGGCAATCTTTTGGCTCTTTTTATCCACCGGTTTCATGAGGATTACAGTGCAGTAGGTGCATCCGGCGCCGTATGTGGGATAATTTTTGCATCTATCGCATTATTCCCTGGCCTATACCAGCGTGTATTTTTTATACCCGTGCCAGGCTGGTTGTATGGTTTGTTATTTGTGCTTGTATCCATTTATGGCATACGGTCAAGCTGGATGAACATTGGGCATGATGCACACTTGGGCGGTGCACTGGTGGGAATGCTTGCCGCCATAGTCATGAGGCCGTCCTCTCTATTGGAAAATTTAATACCAATATTAATCGTGGTGGTACCTTCTGTGGCCTTTATATACCTTATTATAACACGGCCGCATGTGATATTTGTGGACAACCTCTTTTTTAATACCAACAACCGCAACTACACGGTTGACCACCGCTATAATATGGAAAAAGTGGACAAACAAAAGGAAATTGACCGCATACTTGATAAGATTAACCGCAGCGGCATGAAAAGCCTTACCCAAAAGGAGAAACGCGATTTAAAGGAATATTCTAAGATAGCGCAGTAGCTACCCCCCTATCCAAAGCTGTCAACCGGAGGCCGTTAAACTGCTTTAGCAGACAACTTTTTAATAATCAATTCAGCAGCCATACGTCCGGTTTCGGCACCCCCGTTCATAAAGCCTTGGGAAGCAATGCTGCAATGCTCGCCGGCAAAATACAGGTTATCCACCGGTTGAAACTGTGATCCTGCAATAGTGGTGTATTGCCCTGTTTTGTACGACATGTAACTGCACTTGCTCAGCGGAAAATCAGGCCAGTTCCAATAATTCAGCCTGCCGCTAAAAGATGCTTTAGCACCGGGGTATATCTCATCCAACTGGCTAACTGCAGCCTGTTGCATTTGGCTGGCGTTACCCTTACCCACCTGCTGCCCGGCTTTGCCTCCCGGTGCTATCGTAAACACGCCGCCGCCAATATTATCATGCTGCATTTGCGTTGAGTCGTACCCATTCATCAGGCCGTTGTCGGAGAATGCGTATCCCGCATAACCGTGTTTCCGCCATACCCGGTCATGCACGCCCACAAATATTTTAGAGTTTGTGCCAAAACCCAGTTTTTGTATACCGTTTGTCTTCCATGCAGGGAGTGGTGCCTTTATATCCACACTGCGCAAAACGGGAAAAGGCACTGTAAGCAAAACAATATCAGCGGTTATGTCGGCCGATTTCTTTACATCGGTGCTGAAGGTAAGTATATATTGCCCGCCGCTGTTTTGGCTAATGGCCGTTAGGGTATGGCCGAGGTTTATTTGTGGCTTTAGGTGCCCGCCCAATGCTGCGCATAATTTTTCGTTGCCGCCGATGATGGAATAACGTTCGTCGCTAATACCGTAGGGCGCAAAACTGCCTTGCGCGTCGGGGCTGATAAGTTGTAAAAAATTAAGGGCGGACTGCTCACTTGCCTCCATGCCATATTCCGCCGTATACCCGTTGTTAATGAACGACTTAAACCAACCCGACAACCCCAATTTATTCGTATAGTCCACAATGGAAAGATTATCAAAATAAACATCGGTTTTGGTATGGCTGGTGTAAGAAATATCCCCGGAAAGGGAGGCTATATCTTTTTTTAACTGCGGCGTTACAGAGTGCAATGCCTCTATAATATCTTTTGGATGATAATATGTTTTATTAAAATAGTAGGCATATTCCTCCAGCCCTAGGGACAGCTCGGAAGCTGCCTTCCGGTCGAGCATCGGCAGGCTAAAATGTTGTACAAGGTTCAGCATGTCCTTATGGCCACTGTCAATAAATTCACCACCCATCTCCGTCCAGTAGCCTTTTTCCATTAAATCGGGCACCGAGAATATCCTTCCCCCAACCCGCTCGCTTGCCTCATATATGGTAGCCGTAAAACCGGCCTGTTTCAACACATAGGCCGCATGCAGTCCGGCAATGCCCGCACCCACAATGGCAATACTCGGCTGTGTTTTTTTATTAGCCGGGTTGCAGGCTTGGTAAAGCCCAGCCGCACCCAAAGCGGCCCCTGCCTTAACTATATTGCCCACAAACCTGCGCCGGGTAAACGGTCTGCTTGCTGGCTGCCCGGCAAAACCAAGAACATCTTTGATGTTTTTTTCATGGGCGGTTGCTGATATTGTAAAGGCATGTTTCAATTGGTTAAGGGCAGGCAGCTTAATGGCACTTTTTCGGCTAAAGAACATACAGGCATATTTCGTGAAGGCCTTGGCCACCAACCGGTTTTGCCATTGCCGTAATAGCCGTAAGGTAGCAAACGATTTTTGTTTGGAGAAATTTATTGGGGGGAGAACAGGTAAACCAGGGGCTGACAGACTCTCCCAGACTTACACGAGGGCCAACTTCATCAGCCAATCCCTTTGCCTGTCAGTACCCAATATAAAATCATGCTCTCCAAAAATGGCAAAGCCCTGTTTGATGTAAAATGCCATGGCATTTTCGTTTTTCTCCCACACACCCAGCCAAAGCACCTCAAATTGCTGTTGCCGGGCTGTAGCGGCGGCGTGGGCTATTAGCTGTTTGCCTATTTTTAATCCCTTGTATCCGGGCAGCACATAAATACGTTCAATCTCAATGTGCTTAATGCCTGCCAGTTCTGTCGGGGTATCTTCGGTGCGCATCTTAACATACCCAACCAGCTTGTCATCGGCAACTGCCAAATAAAATTGGATGTCGCTGCTGTTTATTTCATCCAGAACCCGCTGCGGTGTATAATGGGTGTCAATATACAACTGCATATTCTCGGGGGTATTATATACGTTGTAGGTATCAACAAAAGTGATTATGCACAATTGCCGCAATGCAGCGGCATCGGCCTCGGTTGCGGGCCTGATAGATACATTAGTATGTTCCATTATTTTTGCTCTTCTCCTTCTGGGGCAATGTTGCAGGCCTTGCCTTTTTGTGGGCCGCCGCCATCTTCCTTACGTTTGCAAACGGGCGGTAGTAGTTTATAACTGTCTGTGTTTGCCTTCAGGCTGTCAACGTCATATCCGGCGTTGGCAATGGCCGCTCGTAAGTAATCAGCAGTAATCCTGTCCGGCGCATAGTTTATACGCACGGTGCCGTTAAACATGTTAACGATTACTTTAAAAACGCTGGCCTCGTCACCAGAGCCAGTTTCGTGAAACAGGTATTTCTCCAGCCTGTTTTTACATTCCCAGCATTTCATTTGCGGCACATTGTAGGTAGTCCACACAGCTTTTGCCTGCATTACCTGTGCTTTCACGCCAAGGGCAACAACTGCCATAGCTACAATAAAAAGTATCTTTCTCATCTACTACTTTTTTAAAAATTGAGACTGCATTCATCGCCTCACCCCTCCATAGGAGTCCTTGGACAAACCCCTCTTCCCGATACAATCGGGAGGCTTTGCGAAGAACCCTTTTGGAAAATACTATTTTTGGTTGTCTTTACATGAAAAGTAAATAAATGGCTATCTAAAACAGACGAGGATAGCCAATCTTTCAATTAACATATTCAACGCCACACCATATCCATCACAGTTCGCTTGCATTTTACTATGGACTATCAGCCATGGACTATGGACTTCACACACCCCTACCTCCCCCAGGCCGCCGGGTCTTCCCGCCATTGCAACAACACCTTCTCCGTTTCTTCGGTGATGGAATCCTTTTCCAAAGCTAAGCCAATCAATGCTGAATAATTTGTTAAGGAATAATAGTTTACACCGGCTTTTTTAAATGCTTCATCCGCCAAGGGGAAACCATAGTTAAAGATGGACACCATGCCCTCCACTTCAATACCCGCGGCACGCAAAACATCCACCACCTGCAAGCTGCTTTTGCCAGTTGAAATTAAATCCTCAATCACCAAAACCTTTTGGCCTTTTTCGTAATACCCCTCAATTTGATTACCCAAACCATGTTCTTTAGGTTTTGGGCGAACGTAAATAAAAGGCAGCTTCAGTTGGTCGGCAGCCATGGCACCCCAGGGTATACCGGCCGTAGCCACCCCGGCAAGCACATCGGCACCGGCAAATTTTTCAAATATTACGTTGCACATTTCACTTTTTACAAAATCACGCACGTAGGGGAAGCTCAGCACTTTGCGGTTATCGCAATAAATGGGGCTCTTCCAACCACTGGCCCAGGTAAAAGGGGCTTCAGGGCTAAGCTTAACAGCACCCGCATGTAGTAATTTTTCGGCAACGGCTTTTTGGTTTGACAGCATAATGTTAAATACTTTTATAAGGTGTAAGGTTTGGGGTGTAAGCCATAAGGCAGTTTACACCAAACCGCGATTTTATGTGGTTGTAGGCCCAGTGCATATTACCTTAAACCTTATGCCCTAAACCTTATACCTTGGCGTTACATGCGCGAAAGTAGGTATTGCAATCAATTCTGTAAAAATTAGGATTTTTTAACCACATAGTTAAAAACACCTGCAACCGCAAGGCACAGGGTTTGCATTCAAAAAATACCCCTAATTTGTACCCGTTTTACTAAAAACACCACCATGACAAAAATTATTGCCGCAGGAGGGATTATAACCAACGAAAACGACGAGATTTTAATGATATTCCGCAGGGGCAAGTGGGACCTGCCGAAGGGCAAACTGGATGAGGGGGAAACGATAGAAGCCTGTGCCCTGCGGGAAGTACAAGAGGAAACCGGTTTGGCTGATGTTACCATTAAATATTTCGTCGGTATTACCTACCACGACTATTTTGAACCCCGCATTAACGACGATGTGCACAAAGAAAGCCATTGGTATGCCATGGCAGCTGCCCCGGGCCAAGTATTGGTGCCCCAAACCGAGGAGGACATTGCGGAAATTGAATGGGTGAGAAAGGAAATATTGGACATTTACCTCAACAACAGCTACCCGACCATTACGGATATTATTGGAAAATACTTGCAGGGCCTTTAAGGGTTAGTCCATAGTCGATAGTCGATAGTCCATGGTCCATAGTAAATACACTGCGGATACAGGCCGATTGTTTATGCACAATAGATTTTCCCCTCCGGCTGCTCACCATGGACTATGGACTTTTTTGACAAACCATGAACTTTTCCCCTCATCTTTGCAGCATGAATTATGTTGGCATTGGCACCAGGGTACTAAATTTTATTGTAGACACGCTGATCATTTTTGGTATTAGCTGGGCTTGCAATTATGCAGGTACCTTTCATAGCTATTACTACCATACTGCAGGCTGGCCATTTTATTACTTTTTTTGGCTGGTAATGGTATTGTACTACTTGGTTTTTGAATTGGCATTTGGCCGCACCCCCGGCAAATGGCTGACCATGAGCAAAGTGGTGGCCGAGAACGGCAAACGCCCCGCTTTTTGGCAAATATTGGTACGCAGTTTACTACGCCTAACGTTGATTGTAGACTGCGTTTGTATTGCTTTTACCGAGCGCACCCTGCACGATTATGTTACTAAAACAGCCGTGGTGGAGGCATAAAACAGCTTACCCCCGGTGTTTACTCATTTTGAATTGAAACGAGTTGGCGAAGATGGTAATGGCTTGTCTGTTATCATAATTTGATATTACCTGTCAGTCCAGCCTTATTATCTCACCTTGTCATCTCTTTATTACGGTATTTTTTGCCGCTATCCATTCTTTCAATATTTTCACCACCTAAAGACGGGCAGGGGCTATTTGCTTTCGCCCACGGGTTTCGTAGAATGTACCTCGTACTCCCAATATTGTACTTTGTACGTTGTTAATAACAACCATTAGAACATATTTATGAGAAAAATTCTTCTTGTCCTACTCGCGGCAGCACAGGTTTTTATTGTTAATGCGCAAACATTGCAATCGCCAGAACAGTTTTTAGGGTACAAAATCGGCACCCGGTTTACGCCGCATTTTAAAATACTCAACTATTTTAAAGCGGTTGAAGCCGCGCTGCCCGGCATGGTGAAGATTGAAAAATACGGTGAAACCTACGAAGGGCGGGATTTGGAAGTTGCATACATAGCCCTGCCGGAGAACCTGCAAAAGCTGGATGCCATACGCCTGAATAACCTGCGCTTGGCCGGCCTAACAAAAGACAAGGCTGCACCCATTACCGAAGGCTCCCCTGCCATTGTATGGCTTAGCTATAATGTGCATGGCAACGAGCCGGCCTCCTCAGAGGCGGCAATGCTTACCCTGTTTGCTTTGGTTGACCCTGCAAATGCCCAAACAAAAGAATGGCTAAAAACCACTGTGGTGGTTATTGACCCCTGCATAAACCCCGACGGACGGGACAGGTATGTGAATTGGTATAATTCTGCCGTGGGTACTACATTTAATGCCGACCCTCAGGCAAGGGAGCATGCCGAGCCTTGGCCTGCAGGACGCACCAACCACTACAATTTTGACCTTAACCGCGACTGGGCCTGGCAAACGCAAAAGGAAAGCCAGCAACGCCTTAAATTATACAACCGCTGGTTGCCTCAGGTGCATGTTGACTACCATGAGCAAGGTTACAACAGCCCCTATTACTTTGCCCCGGCCGCACAGCCTTACCATGAAGTGATAACACAATGGCAGCGTGATTTTCAGGTGCAGATTGGAAAAAACAATGCCCGCTATTTTGACAACAACGGCTGGCTGTTTTTCACCAAACATGAGTTTGACCTTTTTTACCCATCGTACGGGGACACTTACCCCATTTACAACGGCTCTATAGGCATGACGTTTGAGCAGGGCGGCATAAGTGCAGGACTTGGTGTAAAAACTGCCGACGATGATACGCTTACCCTGGTTGACCGTGCCCAACACCATTTTACCACGGGCATGAGCACGATAGAAACAGCCGCGAAAAATGCCGCGCGGCTTGTAACGGAATTTAAAAAATTTTTTGACGATAGCCGTAGCGGTGTTGGTATGGATTATAAAACATACGTACTTACCGCTAAAGATGCAGGCCAGTTAAAAGCTGTGGAGGAATTATTGCAAAACAACAGCATTGAATATGGTGTTACCCCTGCAAAAGGCTTCAAAGGCATTAATTATGCCACAGGCAAGGAAGAAAGCTATTCGGATGAGGGTTTCCAACTGGCTGTTTCTGCCGTACAGCCCAAAGGCAAGTTGGTAAAAGTATTGTTTGAACCCAACGGAACGATGACCGATTCTGTTACTTACGACATCACGGCATGGTCGGTTCCATACGTGTACGGTGTAAAAGCCTATGCCGTTAAGGAAAAACTGGATATTGCCGCATACCCCCAAGCCGCTGGAATAACGCCAGTGCAGGCGGCATACGGCCAGCTTATACCCTATACATCGTTCAACAGCGCCAAATTGCTAAGCTACCTGTTGCAAAAGCAGGTTAAAGTGCGTTATGCTTTAAAATCATTTACCTATAACAACAAAAACTATGAGCGCGGCACGCTGGTTGTGCTAAAGGGCGGCAACACAGCCGACTGGTCAGCCATAACCAACGAGGCCTGCAAGTTGTTTAATGTGCAGGGCGATGCTGTGGAAACCGGTTTTATGGACAAGGGGCCGGATTTTGGCTCGTACGATTTCCGGTATATACATGCACCACATGTTGCAATGCTTACCGGCAGCAGGCAGGTTTCATCTGCATCGGCCGGCGAAGTTTGGAGCTTTTTTGACCAAACCCTGCACTATCCCATTACGCAGCTTAATGTGGAAAACCTTGGCAACATAAGGCTGGATGCATACAACGTATTAATTGTGCCCGATGGCGGCTACCAAGCATTTGCCAGCAAAGGCAACATGGAAAAACTACAGGATTTTGTAAAAACAGGCGGTAAAATAATAGCAATGGAGAATGGAGCCACCGAGTTGGCTTCCGGCGACTGGGGCTTTAAACTGAAGGATGACAAGGATGATAACAGCAAACCCAAAAGCGACAGCGACTATGCCGCGCTTAAAAAATACGGCGACAGGGAAAGAGACGAAGTAAAAGAAAGCATACCCGGTGCCATTTACAAAGTAGACCTCGACAATACCCACCCGCTTGCTTTTGGCTATTCAAATAATTATTACACCCTTAAACAGGATGGTAAAATTTACGAATTTTTGAAAGATGGTTGGAATGTGGGGGTGATAAAACAAGCCGCCTACACAAGTGGCTTTGTGGGTAGCAAACTAAAGCCTGCGCTTAAAAATGGCCTGGTAATTGGTGCAGAAAGTTATGGCCGCGGAGATATAATATTTTTTGCAGATGATGTTTTGTTCAGATTATTTTGGCAAAATGGCAAATTATTGTTTACAAATGCTGTTTTTTTAGCAGGGCAATAAGATTTTCGACAAAAAGAATAAATAGAAACCATATATTATTATCAAATATATTTTGAAACCTGCTGATAAATTCAGGAATTTCTTGAAAAAAAACTACGAAACCAGTAATTTGTTAAAAAATTCTTAACCTTGGTTAGCCTTGCAATAATTTTAGATTGTGCAATTTTGCGCAAAACTAACTTTATATGCGAAAATTGTGTCTATTGCTAGGCTTTTTCGTGTGCATGCTTACAGGCATTACTGTAAAGGCGCAGGAAACTACCTCTGAGATTGTGGGCAGTATTACAGCTAACCAAACACCCATTGTTGGGGCAACCATTACCGCGTTGCACACCCCAACAGGAACCAAGTATGTAACAACCAGCCGTAACGGCGGCAGGTTTAACTTGCCAAACCTTAAAATTGGCGGGCCTTATGTCATTACAGTTACCTACGTTGGTTACAAAGAAGAATCCCAAGAAAATGTAAACTTGTTGCTAGGCCAGGAGTTTAAGGCAGACTTTAACCTTACGCCACAAGCAAATAACTTACAGTCTGTTACAGTAACAACCACCAGGCAAGACAGAATATTTAATAACAGCCACACAGGCTCGCAGGAAGTGATCAGCCGCAACCAAATTGAGCGGCTGCCTACCATCAACAGATCGTTGCAGGATTTTACAAGGCTAACCCCCACTGCCAACGGCCTTTCATTTGCGGGGCAAAGCAACCAATACAACAATGTTACGGTTGACGGTGCCAACTTCAACAACTCCTTTGGTCTTTCCGGCACATTGGGCGGCCAAACAAACTCCCAACCCATAAGCCTTGATGCAATTGAACAAATTCAGGTAAGCGTTTCCCCTTATGATGTAAGGCAGGGCGGCTTTTCTGGCGGCGGCATCAACACTGTTACACGTAGCGGCACCAACACCTTTAAGGGCACCGTGTATGGTTACACCAAAGGCTCTGGTACACAGGGCTACAAAGTTGGCAGTGTAACATTGCCTAAACAAAGCCTTGATTATAACCTGCGCGGTTTTTCAGTAGGCGGTCCCATTATAAAAAACAAACTGTTCTTTTTTATAAGCGGCGAATCAGAAAGAAGAACAGACCCAGGCACTACATTTGTGGCGTACGATGCAACCCATTCCCCAGACGGCGTTAGCGTTTCTGCAGCTAGCTACGACCTTTTGAAGCAACTGTCAGATACCTTAAAAAGCCGTTTCGGTTACGACCCAGGCGCTTTTCAAGGGTATAGTTACAAAACACAAAGCGATAAAGTAACGATAAAGGTTGATTGGACCATAAACAACCATAACACTTTTACTATAAAATACAACTACCTCAAGTCAGCAAGAGACGTACAAGCAAGTAACAGCGGCTCGGTAAACTCAAGCTATGGCCGTACCGCAGGGCAGTATGCCATGCCTTTTTTTGGCAGCGGTTATACTATCAACAACAACTTTAACATCTTTATTGCAGAGTTAAATACCAGGTTTAGCAACAGGGCATCCAACAAAATACAGGTTGGGTATACGGCTTTAAGAGATTATAGGTCTGCATTGTCAGGCACCCAAACAAGTGGAAAAGCTTCCGGCCAGTATATGCCACTTGTGGATATATTGGATGGTAATGGCAACCCTTTCACCTCGTTCGGTTACGAGCAGTATACATACGGCAACAAGCTGAACACGGATGTAATTCAGTTTAACGACATCTTCAACTTTTATGCAGGTGCCCACGAAATAACCGTTGGTACGCAAAATTCCTTTAAAAAGTATCAAAACGGGTTTTCTCCTTCATACGAAGGCGTTTACCGCTTTAATAGCCTTGCAGATTTTTACTCTAGCATAAATGGTTTAAAGGCCGCAGCCAGATACGACCTGTCGGCTAGCTTAACCAGCGACGGATCATTCCCGCTGGTAGGCCCCAAAGACCAGGAGTATGGTTTTTTCGCCCAGGATAAATGGAGGATAAAGCAGAACTTCACCCTTACTTATGGGTTTAGGCTTGATATTGCAGCGTTCCAAAACACATTCTTGTACAACCCGGTGGTTGACACATTGTCAAAGTTTTATAATGGCACCCATCTTAACACTGGCCAAGGCCCTAAAACCAGTGTACAAGTGTCTCCTCGTATTGGCTTTAACTGGGATGTGTTTAAAGACCAAAAAACTCAGCTGCGCGGCGGCGTTGGCTTATTTGCAGGCCCACCACCATTTGTTTGGATAAGCAACCAGGCAAGCAACAGCGGTGTGGCATTGTTTGGCTCTATCAGCAACGGTGCCGGTTACATGTTTAATCCTGACCCGAATGCCTACAGAAGCCAACTAACCTCATCTGCAGGCGGTCTTGGAAAATCTTACAGTATTAATGTTACCGACCCCAATTTCAAATTTCCCCAGGCACTTAAAGGAAGTTTAGCGATAGACCAAAAACTGCCTGACAATTTTGTGGTTACCTTAGAAGGTACAGTGGCTAAGGATGTAAACGCGGTATATTTCCAAAATTCCAACCTGCCAAATGCCAATGCTTACATTAAAGATGGCAACGGCTTAACCAGGCCCCATTACGGCACAACAGCCATTTATCCTTTAGGTGGGGCATCAAGCGCCTCCGTAAGCAACCCTAACATCGGTAATGCTATCTACATGACTAATACTAACAAGGGTTATGCGTACACATTAACATTACAGGTGCAAAAAACTTTCCGTAACCTATACTTAAATGCTGCATATACATACCAGCAGGCGAAGGATGTAATGGTGGGCGGCTCAACCGCTGCTACTATGTGGGGTTCTAAAGCAATTTATGGCAACCCTAACTCAGATGAATTGGGTTATTCAAACTCATACCTGCCTCACCGCATCATCATTTCTGCTTACTATAGGAAAGAATATGCGAAACATTTTGCTACTTCTATCGGAGCCTTGTTTGAGGCTGCGCCCAACGGCGTAAACTCCTATGTATATAATGGAGACTTAAACGGCGATGGCAACACCAGCAACGACCTGTTGTATATACCCACTGCCAGCGACATTACAAACTATGTTGCCAATGGACAATTAGAAGCAAGCGCTGCTACTAAAGTAGTTACCTACAACAATGGTGTTGCTGTTACAACAACAGTAGCGGACACAAGGACCCCGGCACAAATCGGCCAGCAATTGGAGAGCTTTATAGGCCAGGACAAATACCTTAGCAAACACCGTGGCGACTACGCAAAACGCAATGCATTTGTGTACCCTTGGTTTAAAAGGCTTGATTTGAACTTTACCCAAGATTTTTATTTTACCACCAAAGACAAGAACAAGCACACTTTGCGTTTTACAATTGACTTAGTTAACGCTGGTAACTTGCTAAATAAAAATTGGGGCTTGTACCAAGTTCCAAATGTAACCAGCTTAATAAAAGTTGATAAGGTTACTACAGCAAATGGTGTGTCAACCCCTATCTTTTCATTTCCGTTCCAAAATGGCGGAACACAAACACCTTATTCCTCTACTTGGAAAAACGATGCCAGCATTATTTCCCGTTGGCAGATGCAGTTTGGCTTACGCTATTTGTTTAACTAATAATACAAGCCCAATTAAAAAAAACGGCCCGCAAATGCGGGCCGTTTTTTTTAATTGTCTTTAGAGCTACGACGTGTTTACTTCAGCGAAGCCAAGTCAATCACAAAACGGTATTTTACATCGCTTTTTATCATGCGCTCGTAAGCTTCGTTAATATCCTGCATCTTAATCAATTCAATATCGGCTACAATATTATGTTCGGCACAAAAGTCAAGCATTTCCTGCGTTTCAACTGTGCCGCCAATCATGCTGCCTATAATACTCCTACGGTTTTCTAACATTTTGCCAGCCGGCACTTCGGATGCTTTGGGCGGTATGCCTACAATAATCATCTTGCCATTTAAAGCCAACAGGTTTAAATAGGTATCATAGCTATGGTTGGCCGCGACCGTATTAAGTATAACATCAAAATAGCCCTTGTATTTTTTCAGCTGTTCCTTATCGGTGGTAAGCACAAAATTGTGTGCTCCCAATTGTTTTGCGTCAGCCTCCTTGGATTTTGAAGTGCTAAGCATAGTCACTTCCGCCCCAAAAGCCGCTGCAAATTTTACTCCCAGGTGGCCCAGGCCACCAAGGCCTGCCACGGCTACTTTAGTGCCCTTGGTAACACCCGCATACCGTAAAGGAGAGTAAGTAGTTATGCCCGCACAAAGCAAAGGCGCCACGCCCTTAAGGTCTAACTTGGGAGAAATGCTGTACACCCAACGCTCGTCTGTTACAATTTGGGTGGAGTAACCGCCCTGCGCAATTGTTTTACCATCGCGCTCTATGCCGTTGTAGGTACCAGTCATGCCCTCTACGCAATATTGCTCCAAGTGTTGGTTGCAATGGTCGCAAACTCGGCAACTGTCAACCATCACACCCACACCAGCAAGGTCGCCCGCCTTAAACTTGGTAACATGGTTGCCAACGGCTACCACTTTGCCTACAATTTCGTGGCCTGGCACCATCGGATAAATGGAACCGCCCCACTCGTCGCGAGCCTGGTGCAAGTCGCTATGGCATACGCCACAATATAGTATCTCCACCTGCACATCGTGGGGGCCAACGGCCCGGCGTTCAAAGTCGAAAGGCGATAGTGGGGTAACCGGGTTGTAAGCGGCAAACGCTTTAGTTGCAATCATATTTGTAGTATTAGTTGTTTACAAATTTACACTTTCGCCCATGGGGCGAAAACTAAATAATTAGTTAGTGGTAACAAGCGGCCGTTGCAATTGGTTGCGCTGGGCTGAAGAATTTGATACCGCCCGCTGTGTGACGCGTCCTCGCATCACACAGAAGAAAAAAAATAACCCAGCCGGCCAGTTTAGAATATTTATGTTAGCAGTTGATTTGTAGTTTCGGTATAACTACTAACTTTATATTAACGGTATACTTTAAACTGCCTGCTATATGAGACCCTGCAAATGTTTTACCCTGCTTGCTATTACACTTTTACACGTACAAGCATTTTGCCAACATTCAACCAATATTATTGACTCTCTTAAAAGCCGTGTTATACAACATATACGTAACGACAACCAAGAACACGTTATACTGCAAACAGACCGGGCGGTGTATGCTCCCGGTGAAAAAATTTGGCTTAATGCCCTTGTTGTGCATAAAAAAACCAACCGGTTAAGTACGTCTTGCAAAAATCTATTTGTAGACCTTGTTAATGACAAAGATTCGGTGATTAAACAAGTTGTATTAAACGCCGCTGCATTTAATACAAACGGGGTACTAACCATCGGCGACGCAGTGGACAATGGTTACTATTGGCTGCGGGGTTATACCAGCAAAATGCTTGGTGAAAATGCAAGCGACATGTACGTTCACCCAATATTTATCATCAACAAAAATAAAACCAATGCCCAAAGCGGTGATAAAATGGCCGCTTTTAAGCAAACAGCACCAACAAACAGGCCAGTGTTACTCTTTTACCCTGAAGGAGGCACGTTGGTAACAGGCATACAATCTACCCTGGTGATAAAGGCCACCGATATAGGCGGCAACCCACTTTCTGTTGCAGGATATGTAGAGAATGACGCAGATTCCATCGTGGCCAATTTTACCACTAATAAATTGGGGCTTGCGCGTGCAAGTTTTTACCCCGAGGGCAACCATGCCTACTCGGCCACACTGCAACAGGGTGGTGGGGCAAAATACCCGCTGCCTGCCTTTAATCCTTTTGCGGGGCAGGTAGCTATAACAAGCCAAAACGACGACTGGATAAATGTCGTGGTAACATTGGAAGATTCAATTTATTCAAAATTTGCCGCCACCTACTTGTTGGGTGTTAGCGGCGATAGCGTTTGTTATGCAGCCATTGGCAAAGGCATGTATAATGTATCAATACCGGTAAGTAATTTCCCCGGTGGTGTGGCCACCTTGCTGCTTTTTAACCAAGCCAACCAATTGCTAAGCGAAAGAAAGGTGTTTATCAACAAAAACAATTACACCGTCAGCCTAAAAGCAAACAAGAAAAACTACGCTGCCCGGGAAAAGGTTGACCTTGCAGTTACTTTAACTAGCCCCAATGGCGAGCCGCTGGTTGGTGCGCTAAATATTTCCGTGCTGGACGAGCGGGCACAGACATTAACTGATGCCATGGAAACGGATACCTTACAACCTGCCGGCACGTTAAACGAATGGCTGAACCATAATAGCCGGGCCGCCACGCCGGCAGATATTGACATGCTGATGATTGCGCAACCGCCCCAGTTTAATGATTGGGCAATAAATAGCACGGCCGCCAATGTTGACAGCGCTATAGAAAACAACGAACAAACAGAACTGCTTACCTACCTGCATGGCAGGTTAACAGGCAGACGTAATAAGCCACTTAAAGGAATGGTAGTAACCGAAATACTACAGAATAAGAAAGACTTTTTCTTTGAAGTGGATACCACCAATGCCGAAGGTAAATTCCGGCTGCCATTGCCCCAAGGCCGAGATAGTTTGCTTTTGAACCTACAAGTAACAGAAAAAGGCGGTTTTAAAGACACGGATAACAATATCACTATTGACCGGTTTATGTTTCCGTCATTTACAACGCCGGCTGTTTTAAAACAAAAATTTTTTACAGGCGCGGCTATGACGCCGCGCTGGTTAAGGACAAGCTACACAGACACCATGTTTTCGAATGCGGCTGAAGGTTGGTTGAAGCCGGTTATTGTGAGTACTGTAATGGAAAAAAAGGAAAATTATGATGTGTCGAAACGGAGCGACCCTTTATCAAGCATCATAACTTCAGACATGCTTAAAAGGGGCGGTTACCAAAACTTTGTAGGGAATGCTTTATTAATGGTGCCGGGCGTAAGCCTGTCTCAGGGTTTTATCAACATTTATGGGGGCGACGGGCGGGGTGGTACCGCCAATAGCGAACCGTTGCTGATAGTGGATGGCGCGCCAATTGCCACTGGGGGTATAATGGCTTATTTAAACAACCTTTCTTGGCGGGATATTGATTTTATTGAAGTATTAACCGGCGGCAACGCGGCCATATATGGCATGCGTGGCGGCAATGGCGTGGTACTGGTAAACACCAAAACTCGTTACCAACAGAGCCTGGAAATGGAAAACGGTTTTAAACTGGTAAACCCTGTTACGTACCATATTGCCCCAGCCTTTAAGATGCCCAATTATGCTGATAAATTGGTAAAGAACAATAGCACCCCCGATACACGCAATACCATTTTTTGGCAGGGTGGCATTATAACAGACACTGAAGGCAAAGCGTCCGTAAATTTTTACACCGCCGACGCTGCCACCAAATACGTTGTAACTGTTACCGGCATAACCCAACACGGGGACAAAATTTATAAGCGAATGGCTATTGACAGGAAGTGAAGCAGAGGAATTTTACTTGGCAATATGACGTATTTTGGTATTTGGTAGTTAACAAAAATAGAATTGCAAAACCACCTTTTATTGGCCGAAAGTCTCAATGGCGAATTTGACGTTTTGCGATTTCAGGTGCAACTTGGCCAGTTGATGTTCTTACTCCATTTATGAGCAAACATGAAAGTGTTGTACTACCACATGTCCACATGTCGCCTCTGCTACTTGTATCGCCTTCCGTTTGTTTTGTCAATATAATTTTGTTGTCCTTTTTTGAGTAAAGTGACGTTGTTAACTGTAAAACAGGTAGTCCATCTTTAACGTCTGTATGCACGTTGCTGAAGAAAACAATATAATCTGCTTTTGATGTGTCGGCTAGTTTAACTATTGATGATATGTCGGTATTTTGGTTTGGCAGTTCAATAATTGCTGAAAACGGCTCATACTCATTAAAGTAAAAATTGTAAACTTCTGTTGAGTATGTTGAAAGTGTATGATAGTATTTGAATTTTTTAATGTTTTCTTCTTGGGCTTTCATAAGAGGGATTTCTTTCTTTAATTTCTCTTGTGTATCTTTAAATTTCTGTGTCATTTCTTTTGAATAGCCCTCGAACTTTAAGAGGTCTTCCATTTGTTTGAGGGAATTATAATAACGCTTTTGGTAGTCCGATTGTACTGAGTCAATGTCACCATAAAGAGATTTGTCAATGATGGCAGTGTCTGGCTTGATGACAATAAGTTTAAATGGGATGAACCTTCCCTTCTGTCCGTATGAAGCAAAACTAAATATCATTAAAATTGTCGTAAAAATTTTTTGCATTTTTGGCGTATTAAATAATCTCTAAAATCGTCAAGGGTTTCTCTAACGGCGGCAAATTTATATTTATCGCCCGTTCAAACTACAGATTATTTATATATATATTGAAATTAGCCGCTAAAATTGAATTGATTAATTAGAAATGAAACAAATTCTGAATATCATTATTTAGAATGCATGACTTTCCTGTGACCGTCTGGTTTAATCCAGCCTTTGATTAATTTTTCAATCTTACCACCTATCAGTTATTTTTGATAGTTACGGGTACCTCTTTTTGTAGATGTCATACCGATGCCGCCCCCACACAACAATCCAAAAACACATGGTAATGTGGCTCTGGCCTCAGGATTACCCTTCCCATCAGTTCGATAGGCTTCTTTTTTAAAAGATGGAATCACGCAAGTGTTTTCCAATGAAACCTCGTAGGCACTACCCTCCTTTTTAAAACTACTGATTTGGAGAAAATTTGGCAAGTATACTGCACTGTTATAAGATTTAATGGCTAAAGAGCAAATCTGCGGTCTTGTAAAGAATCGAATCTTAATATGCTGCATTGTTTGCGGAAAGTATCTTGCAATATTACTGTCGCCTTCATATGTTTCGCTACAAAACATGATGGTGTCACCGAAGCGGCTATTGCGTGTCAAGGCTGATATGCTTGGCAAATTCTGTCGGTAAAAAGCGCTGTCAAGCAGCAGCCGCATAACCTTTACCGTATCGCTTTCTGTAACAATAGTATGTGCTACCGAACTTTTTTGATTGCAAGATGCGACTGTTAAAACAAAAACTACTATCAATATTTTCTTTGAAATATGGGTATCCTTTAAATTTTCTAAAAATCAGTAAAATATGCTCTTCATTAACTTTTACCAACAGCCTATATCTTCCTGATGCACTTTTATTTAAACAAGCATAAAGTTACTGAAAATGCACCGCCCCAATTCCAAACCCTCCAATTCCCCAAAAAAATATATCTTTATCCTCATTCAACTTTTCTGACTAACCAAACAATGGCAACACACAAACGCGTAAGTACAGCAATAAAAAGCAACAACGATACCGGTTTTGGCAGCAATACCAATACCGTTGGGGGCAGGTTTATTAATAAAGACGGCACGTTTAACATCCGTAAGGATGGCATGGCTGTTTGGGACCGTTTTAGCGTTTTTCACAGTATGCTTAACATGCCCCGCTGGAAATTTATCACCATCGTGTTTTTGTTTTATTTCGCCATCAACCTATTTTTTACCTTTATTTATTTGCTGGTAGGGTTTGGCGAATTTGGTGGAACGATTGGAAACACCAATTGGGATCGTTTTAAGGAAATATATTTTTTTAGTACTGAAACCTTTACCACTGTAGGTTATGGGCGCGTAAACCCCGTTGGCACTGCCGCCAATTTCATTGCCTCCATTGAAGCATTGCTGGGCTTTTTGTCGTTCGCTATTGCCACGGGTTTGATATACGGGCGTTTCTCCAAACCCAGGGCTTATCTTATTTTTACCGATTTGGCCTTGGTTGCGCCTTACCAGGATATTACAGGCCTTATGTTTAGGTTTGCATCATATAAAGACAACCACGTGCTAACTAATGTGGAAGTGGTTGTTACCATTGGCCTGCAAGTGCCGGAGGATGGCAAATTGGTATATAAATTTTACACACTGCCCTTGGAGCGCAGCCGGGCCGACAGCCTGCCTTTAAACTATACGGTGGTACACCCCATTAACGACCAAAGCCCTTTATATGGGTTTGGATGGGAGGATATGAAAACGGCCGATGTGGAGCTATATGTATTGGTAAGGGCCTTTGATGACGTGTACTCAAACATTGTTTTGCAACGTACCTCCTACACCTACGAGGAAATTAAATTCAATGCCAAATTTGTACCCATGTACCGCGAAAGCGACGACGGCAATACCACCATTATGGAACTGCACAAGCTGAATGAACACAGGGATGTTTAATCGTTCGGGGTCAATGATTCATTGGTCATTAAGTCAATAGTCATTACATTAATGGTCATTGACTAAATGGAGTAATCTCACGATGTACACTACCGCTTTCAGGTTTTTCATTGTGGTCAATTGGCTGCAGCTTGTATAGGAACCAAAAGTTATCAGCTACCTGTTTTTGTAATTTCGCATCACCCTGCCTGCCAATAGGCAACTCATTTTTAATAATAACCCACTTTTTTTCACTTACCGATATTAACATAGTTCCGATTTCAAGAAGACCAGCGCCACATGCTAGCACCACATAAACTGCGCCTGATACCGTGTAGAAAGACTCAACCACACTTACAAAATTATCTGACAACTGTAGAACATCATTTACAGAAATATTTTCCACGTCCGCATCGCTTTTTGAGAACAAACGTAAATAAATCCTTTCGCCGCTTGCTGTTTTAGTCTCATGCTTTTGCAACATAAAAACAACTTTCAATATCAAATCCACGTAAATAACAAGTAGCAGAAAGACTGAAGGTTGCCAATGGGGTAACTTTTGCCTGTCAGGTATGCATTACTTTAATGGCAAATATTTGCTCTATTTGACATTTCAAAATAACGCAAGCTATTTGCTATAGTGAATGTAAGTTCACTAACCGATATTAAATGAAGTTAATAATAAATGCTCCCGGGAGAATAAAAGCACCAAACGTTTTATTGCAACGTTTGGTGCTTCGTATATCAGTTTAATCGTTTTGCTGTCTAGGCTTGCATGCTATAATTGCAAGGCTAATTTTGCGCAACTTCAATCATTTATTTTACACGCCTATTTCTTAAACTCCAACCAGTCGAGCGAACATAAATCATGATCAGGCTGGGTGTCTTTTCTAAAAACAAAATACAGGTCATTCTTACCGCCAGGGTCTATGATAGTCGTGGTAATTTGTTTGTATCTATTCCAATCTCCGGTTGAATCATAATGGATAGTACTGATGACTTGCCCTTTGGGCGAGCCTTTATGCACTTCAATATCAGCACCGGCCTTCTCTGATGAGTAATTGTACGTAATTTGCTTTATGCCTGACAGATCAATATTCTTCAGCACGAAGTATGATTTATTGTGTACCCTGCCAAGCCCGTTCTCCTCGCGGCGCATGCCACTCAGCCTGTCGGCATCTTCTGCCTCCACTCTTGCAGGCCTCAATATAACAGAGGTGTTACCCGTAAGTGGCACAATGCCGTTGCCATCATCCGTATAGGAAGCGCTTAATACATAGCTGCCACCAGCGTTTTTACCGGTTGCGTCATTCAACACCAAGGTGCCTTTTGCTGGTAGGCTGTCACGAATTTTTTCACGGCTTAATGAAAGAATATACCGCACGATGGTTGTTACATTCTCTGGTGCCAACTGCGGGTGCGCGCTCATTTCATGCTGCCCCCAATTGCCTGAACCGCCGTTGATTACTTTCTTAACCAGCTTTTCAACAATGGTAGGTGCGCTGTCGGCATACCTTTTTGACACATCCATAAAAGCAGGACCAACCGATTTTTGGTTAAATTGGTGGCAGGCCTTACAATCGCTGGCATTTATCAATGCCCTGCCGGGGCTAACAGGCACGGTGCCCTTTTTCTGTTTTAGCAAAAAGGAAGACGAGGCTGACTGCTGTGGAACGTAGTCAAGCGACACTATGAGCTTTTGCTGATTGATAGTTTTATCTTCTTTATCCGTGGCAGATGCGTCATATTGCAAGCTTTGCTGCGGGAAATAGAAACTGCTGTTACCAGTAATGTTTACAGCAACCTCTGGCAGGGTATTACCCACTTTTACTTCCATGGTGCGGGTATCTTTTTCACCAGAAGGGTCGGTAACCGTAAGACTTACCTTGTAAATCCCGTTTTTCTCAAAAGTATGCTCAGGGTTCATTTCGGTTGATGCCGGCTGCCCGTCGCCAAAATTCCAACTGTAACTAAGTACATCGTCATCAAAATCAACACTCTTGTCGCCACTAAAGCCCACTTTAAGCGGTGCCACGCCTATCGTGTCGTCTGCATCCGGGACCGCCTGTGGCGCACGGTTACCGCTATTATATTCAAGACGCACCAAACGAGCGTCATCATTGTCCGCCCCGTATACTGATCCGTATTCCAGCATGTACATCACCCCATCTTGGGTAATATCAAAATCTATCGGGCGTTTAAAATTGCCCGTGAGCGGCATAAAAGGTTCCATGCGCTGGTAGCCAAGTGTGTCATCCAATCTCAACACAAATACCCAGTTCCGCATCCAGTCTGCCACAAACAGCCCTTTATCGTAATATTCAGGTAACCCTATTTTATTGTGGTTGTCTTTATTGTAGTGGTACACCGGCCCTGCTATAGCGCAACGGCCCCCTTGCCCCAAATCGGGGAAGGTATCGTAAAACGCATACGGGTAATACACCATCGCGGCAGTGGTTGGCGGCAATGTTTTAAGCCCGGTATTGTAGATGGAATTATTGGCGGGTGCCTTGGGATCGAAATATTCGTTTATCTTTTTGGTAACAAAATCGTACCGGGGGTAAGCCCTGCTGTTACCCACAAAATATGGCCAGCCATAATTACCGGCTTTTTTGGCCTGGTTAAACTCATCATAACCTCTTGGGCCGTTGGCACCGTCTTCACCTGCGTCGGGGCCTACCTCACCCCAATATACGGTGGAAGTCGCTTGGTCAACAGATATGCGATAGGGGTTTCTACACCCCATGGTGTATATTTCAGGGCGTGTGTTGGTAGTGCCTTTGGCAAAAAGGTTACCGGCGGGTATGGTATAGCTGCCGTCGGCTTCAGGGTGGATGCGGAGTATTTTCCCTCGCAGGTCGTTGGTGTTGGCTGCCGAGCGCTGCGCATCGTACACTTTGCGGCCGGGGGTTTCGTCAATGGGTGAGTATCCGTCGGATGCAAACGGCACGGTGTTGTCGCCGGCTGAAATAAACAGGTTTTTATCCTTGTCCCAAGCCAGTGAGCCGCCGCTGTGTGCGCTTACTTCAAGGTCAATAGGTATTTGTATGATTACTTTTTCGGAAGCAACATCCAGCGAGTCCCTGCCGATTATTTTAAAGCGGGATATATGCTGGGCTAAGGGTAATTTATTGGGCGTATAAAAAACATACACAAAGTTGTTTTTGTCAAAATCGGGGTCTATCGTCAATCCCAGCACGCCGCTGCCAAAAGATATTTTGGGGTCATCCAGATAAATAGGGAATTTATAAACTGTTTTGGTTTTTTGGTTGGTTGGGTCGTACATATAAAACCCGCCCGAACGTTCTGCAAAAAACACGCGGCCGTCATGTGTTACAGCCAGTTCCATCGGTTCGTTCAAATCGTTGGAGAGTATCACTTTGGTAAACCTGTTTTCCTCGGGCGCTTTAACGGCGTATGCCTTGGAGTAATCAAGCGGGGTGTTGGTGCCCATGGCATATTGTATTCCGCCGAGTAAGTGCTGCAAAAACAAGGGCTCGCTGTAACTTTCGCTGGTATGGCCGCCGCCTGTATAAAAACTTCTGCCGCCATCAAATGCATGGTACCAGGCAATGGGGTGGTTTTCACCATTTTCCCCGCCTTCATAGCTCTCCTCGTCAAGTTTTGCCAATACTTTTATGGACGGGCTGATGCTTTTATAATTATACCATTCATCGGTTCTCTCCCAAAGATGAGGAAGCCCTTTTGTTGCGGGATTGGTGGTGTCCGTTACTATCACAGTGGCCTTTCTAACATTAGGGTCGCCGGGGTGGCTTAAAAAATATGCACCCACCAGCTTATTGTAATAAGGCCAGCCATATTCTGCGTCGGCTGCTGCGTGAATGCCCACAAAGCCACCGCCTGCCTCCATATAACGCTGCAACTCTACTTTCTGGTCGGCGTTTAGGGTGTTACCAGTTGTGCTTATAAAAACCAACGCCGCATATTTCTTCAGGTTGCTCTCGGTAAAGTCGGCGGCATCGGAGGTAATATCCACGTCAAAATGGTTCTCCTCACCTAATTTTTTAATGGCCGCAGCGCCAACGGGTATTGATTCGTGTACATACCCCTTTGCCTTGGTAAACACTAAAATTTTGGGTGCGCCGGAATGGTTATTGCAACTGTAAAAAACAAGGCTGAGCAATACAGCGCAAATAAGCAGTTTTGTTGGTTTCATTATGGAAGTTTTGAGGATTAGTGCAATCGTTTACCCAATTTGCAAAAAAATTGAATTTAAGTACACCTACGACCAAAGTAAGTGAAAAAACATGTTAGGCTGACTATATTCCGGTGAAAAAAGTATTATTTATGGCATAAATGGAGTAATTGGGTAAAATAAGACTAATCCAAATTAATACAGTTTTTACTTAGGCACTTGTTTCCGTACAATTTTATGTAGCAGGTTTGGTGCGATGCGGTAAACAATCAAAGCCAGTTTTTCGCTACTGTTCTTTCCCACATACGCCTCAAATTTACCTGCGGCAACAGCCTTTAAAATTTGTGCTGCCGCTTTATCAGCCGGCAGGCCGTTTGCAATATTTTGCCCAACCTCGGCTACAGCCGTTCCATCACCTTTTACCGCGTTCATGGTAACATTGGTGCGTATATAGCCGGGGGTAATAACGGTAACCTGAATATTTTTGTCAAACACCTCGGCACGTAGGCAGTCAAAAAAGCCGTGCAACGCATGTTTGGCGGCGGCATACGCCGAACGCATGGGGGTGCCAATTTTGCCCATCACACTGCTAATAACCACAAATTGCCCGCTACCGCGTTGCATAAAATGTGGTAATAAGTGGTTGGTTAACTCCACATAACTAAAGTAATCAACCTCCATCACCTTGCGCTGCACCTGCATGGCCGTTTCTGCCACCGTACTTCGCTGGCTTATACCGCCGTTGTGAACCATTATGTCAATATAACCAAAGGCTGCAATAGCTTCAGAGGTCTTGCTAGCTAAGCTTGGTGTATCCAACAAATCAACCGTAACAATTTTTGTTTTGCCGGGTTTGGTGCATGCCTTGCGAACCCGCTCCAATTCACCTGCTCGCCTGCTTGACAAAATAAGCGATGCCCCTTCGGCCGACAATGCCAATGCCAGGGCCTCCCCTATTCCGGAAGATGCGCCGGTTATCCAAATAACCTTATTGTTGAAATATTTCATACCCATGACTTTATTGTTTACGAATCAAATATCATTATTTATGCGCTTGTATGTTCAGGGCCAGATAATAAAAATCTACTTGTCATACAATCAATTTTAAGTGGCATATCACAGGCAAATGCATACACAAACGCACAGGCCTTTAAAAGCATTTGCCCGGTTTACACTTTATTGTCGTACATTTATTGGCGTTCAGTTTAAAACAACGGAGATTATGCCAATAAAAAACGGGAAATCCCTACGGGTGCCTGCCAACTACAAGGGGATGCTAAAGGAAATTGAGGAAGTGCTAACGAGCAGCCTGGATGATGAATCCGATGAAGAAAAAAGACAAAAAAAATTAGTGAAGGACAAGGCCAATTTTAAAGAAATACGGAAATACTTTGTAGAGATGAGTGCCAACGACAACCATTTTAACAAACAAGGCATGCCCGATGCTACGTACATACTGAAAACCATTTGGAACAAGCAGAACGAAATGGCTAACAGTTTTACAACCAAGGAGCTGTTTTATTTTTAAACCTACAGCATTACCTTTTTACCAGTCCGTGCAGATTCCCTTGCCGCATCCAGTATCCTCACTACTATAAGGTTATTATCCAGTGATGAAAGGTCGTGCCCCGGTTTAATATCACCGCGCAATACCGCCGTCAAATAAGGAATATTATCTTTATATGTGTAAGGCGTAACAGGCACATTATAGTAAGTGGCGGTATCCCTACGTTGTAGGGTGTTGCCGTTTAGCGCATGTAGGTAACCCGTTTTGCCAAACACCTCCAAGTCTTTTATGCCAAAAGGCCAGTTCCAACTGGCCTCAATAATACCAATGGAAGTTCCATAATCTACCAGAATGGTGGCATCATCATCCACTTTTGGATATACCGTTGGTTTCACCTGCCTGGTAATAGCCGTTACTGAAACAGGGGCTTTCCCGTCCATCAACCAAGTCATCAGGTTGGCACCATAACAACCAAAATCCATCACAGCACCCCCACCGTTTTTTTCTGGGTCGGTAAGCCATTTTAAAAAATCGGGGCTACAGCCAATTTCAACAGGGCCTTGGTGCCCGTCGTGCACCACCATTTTTTGAATATCGCCAATGGCATGCGCGTTTACCATTTGATAAACCTGCTGGTTGGTGGGGTACCAAGTGGTTTCGTAATTGGTTAATACTTGAATATTGTAACGCTTTGCCAAGTCGGCTATGCGTTTGGCATCCTGCACTGTGGTGGCCAGCGGCTTTTCAACCATAACAGGTATATGCTTTGGTGCGCAGGCCTCCACCACATCAATATGGTCAGCAATGGCATTGTATGCAAGTACAGCATCAGGCTTACAGTGTTTCAGCATATTCTTCAGCGAAGTATAAAACAATGAGTCTGGCAGGTTAAACCTATCCTTATATTTTTGTACCAGTTGGGCATCAGGCTCGGCGATGCCTATAATAACCACTTCTCCCTTTTTAAATTGGTTCATGATGTTATTCACATGGTCATGGTTCAATCCAGCCACAGCTACCTTTAGCACCTGCGCGTTAACAGTTACAAAAAATAAAGACGCAGTTAAAAAACAGGCTAAGGAATAAGCAATCTTGTTCATGGCGAAGACATTTGGTTAAATAGCGAAACCGTATTTACGAAATTATAGGTTAAACCAATATCCGCCTAATTTTACATGCAATTGATATGTAACAAAATGACACAACAACTGTATCATATCCGTGCAGCAAAATAACTATCTTTCCCTCAATCTATTGATTATCAATAATACATAAACATGGCACTTTATTAGATTCCATGAAAGCTTAAATACCTGTAATTATAAAAAGAGCTGCTGCATGTAGATTGCTATTTATTATAGGTGATAGATAAGAAATAGAATATTTTTGATAACCGAATTTAAACATGCCTTTTAAAGGGACTCAGCTTATTAGTTGCGCTTTTTAATTAGGATCGGGAGGGTTTATGCTAACAAACTATTTTAAAACCGCTTTCAGAAATTTAAACCGCCATAGGGTGTATGCCAGTATCAACATCGCAGGCCTTGCCCTTGGCATCACTGCTTTCTGGTTGATTGCCCTGTATGTTGCCGACGAATTTAGCTACGACCGCTACAATGCAAATGCAAACCGAATTTACCGCGTGGTACATTATGCCAATTGGGATGGAGGAAGTTTTAGGCTTGCACCCACATCCCTGCCGTTTGCCCCTGCCATGAAGGCAGCTTTCCCGGAAGTGGAAGATGCAGTACGCATTGACCAGGAAGGCGGAGGCATGATTGAGCAGGGTGAAAAGAAACTGCGCACGGACGACATAATTTTTGCCGATAATAGCTTGTTTAAAATTTTCAGCTACCGCTTTCTATACGGCGATGCCAATACGGCATTGTTAAAGCCGCAATCGATCGTAATAACCGAAAGCCTTGCTAAAAAGGTGTTTGGTTCTGCGGCTAAGGCCATCAACCAAAACCTTTATTTTGACAACCACTACCCCAACATGGTTACCGGGGTAATTGCAGACATTCCTGAAAATTCTCACCTGCGTTTTAGCGCGGCGCGAAGCATGTCGCAGGGTTATACCGAGGGCTGGCAAAACTGCCACATCTATACTTATTTGTTACTTAAACCAAGCGTAAATGTGCAAAATCTTGAAGGCAAGCTGCCTGCATTTGCAACAACCATTCAAAAAGCATTGAATGTAAGCGACTACCATATGCAATTGCAACCGCTTACCTCCATCCACCTCCATTCCGACTACCAGTATGAGTTGGGTGCCAATGGCAGCATAAGCAGGGTGTACATGTTTATAGGCATTGCGGCATTAATACTTATCATCGCCATCATTAATTACGTAAACCTGTCCACAGCCCGTTCATCATCGCGTGTCAAGGAAATTGGGGTAAGAAAAGTAATTGGCTCCGGCAAGCGAAATCTGGCGGGTATGTTTATTTCAGAATCAGTATTAGTAACAGCCATCTCCTCTGCCATCGCAATTGCAGCAATAGGCATACTCCTGCCCTATTTTAACCAGTTAACAGGCAAAAACCTTTCGGCTTGGCGCTTTGGCATTATCACTACCTGCTTGTTGCTTATTGCCTTTACAATGTTTATAGGTGTGCTAAACGGTGTTTATCCTTCCATATTTCTGTCCCGTTTTAAAACTATACTGGCACTAAAAGGTCAGATGGGCAATGTGTCGGGCAGCGTATTCTTCCGAAAAACGTTGGTGGTATTTCAATTTGTAATAACGGTTACCATGATTGCAGGCTCGCTAATTATTTACCAGCAATTACAATACGCCCTGCATAAGGACCTTGGTTTTAATAAGGAACAGGTACTCACCTTCCACATCAGCAACAAACAGTTGCGCAACCAACTGCCCGCCATAAAAACACAACTGTTGCGCAATGCAAGCATACAAGGCGTATCCGCAGCGGGCAACCCTATTGGCAACAACGACTTGGGCGGCCATGCCTACTTTTTTGAAAAGAATGAGGGCGGTTTTACCCAAAGCTCAACCATCGCGGAGGAACTGATGGTGGATGCCGATTACCTGCCGACCATGCAAATAAAATTGGCCGCCGGCAGGAATCTTTCCGAGGCTACGCCTGCCGACCAATTTGGCTCGGCCCTAATTAATGAAACATTGGCTAAGCAACTGGGTTGGGACAACGCCATTGGCAAAAGGATGCAATTCCCCATTGACGATTCCGGCCACATGGACCAAAGAACGATAGTTGGGGTGATCAAAGATTTCCACACCTACTCTTTGCAACATAAGGTTGAGCCGCTGGTGATGGTTATGCCACCTACCGCCAGGGACAAAGACAACCTGTATGTACGCGTGGCAAAGGGCAAGGAGCAGCAAAGCTTGGCTTATATTACAACGGTTTTTAAACAATTTGACAAAGCCAGTGCTTTAGAATACCATTTTCTGGACCAAAATTTCGCCAATCAATATGCAGTTGAGGAAAAGCAAGGGCAAATAGCACTCATTTTTACCATATTGGCGATAGTTATTGCCAGTCTTGGATTATTTGGCCTCGCAACCTTTACCGCACAGCAACGTACCAAGGAAATTGGCATACGCAAAGTGCTCGGCGCAAAAGTTATAACCATCGTTCAAATGCTGTCTAAAGATTTTTTGAAACTGGTGTTAGCCGCAGCATGCATTGCCGTGCCAATAGCTTGGTTTATGATGAACCAATGGCTGGATGGTTTTGCCTACCGCATAAATATTGAATGGTGGATATTAGCGTTGGCAGCGTTAATTGCCGCCTTTATCGCACTGCTTACTGTAAGTTACCAAGCTATAAAGGCAGCAGTTGCCAACCCCGTTAAGGCAATAAAGACGGAGTAAACCTTAACCCATGCCCTTATTGGGCGAATGAAAAGACAATGAATAGATTCAAATATCATTCAACGATGAAGTTTGATTTTTTTTGGAAAAAATAGCAGGTGTTTATAATTTAGGCAAATAATGTAACGTTATTGTAAGCATTGCCACAAGCAATGCTTTAATTGCAGCGCTGAATTATACCTTAAACCCAACCTGCTTATGTTTAAAAACTACATCACAGTCGCTTTAAGAAACCTTTGGAAAAACAAGGTTTTCTCCATTATCAACATCATCGGTTTATCTATTGGCATCAGCGCAGCACTGGTAATTTTTCTCATCGTCGAATACGACTTTAGCTTTGATAAGTTTGAAAAAGACAACGACCGTATTTATAGGGTGGTTACTAACATGAAATTTGCAGGCAACCCTTTTCTTATGGGGGGAGCTTCTTCGCCGTTGGGTATTGCTGTTAAAACTGAACTTACTGGTTTAGATGCCGTGGCCAAATTTCAAATGTTTAGCGGCAAAGGCGATGTTGCTATACAAACAACATCAAAAAAAACAGCGGTGTTTAAGAGCCAGGGAGGTATTATTTTTGCCGACGGAGATTATATTAATATATTGTGTTATAAATGGTTAGCAGGTTCCCGCCAAACCGCTTTAAACGAACCTTATGAGGTAGTATTGACTGAAGAGCAAGCCAAAAAGTATTTCCCCGACCAAGGTTTTAACTCCATTATTGGTAAACAGGTTATTTATGATGACACTATTAAAACATTTGTGTCGGGTATAGTTAGTGATATTACGCAAAATACCGATTTCAAGTTCCGGCAATTTATCTCCCTGCAAACCATACCATCTTCAGCAGGCCTAAAAGCCAACTATTCTTGGGACGAATGGGGCTCCTTCAATAGCTCCAGCCAATTATGTTTAAAGTTAACCCAAGGCAATACCGTTGCCAATGTTGAAGCCAGTTTAAAACGAATTTTAAAAAAATACAACAAAGAAACCAATAATGACGGTAAAAATACTACCGATTTTAAGTTACAGCCTTTAAGCGACATCCACTTCAACAGCACTTACGGTGCATTTTACAGCGCCACAGTTAGCAAACCCACTTTATATGGGCTGTTAGCTGTCGCAGCCTTTCTTTTACTGTTGGGTTGCATAAACTTTATTAACCTCACCACGGCGCAGTCAAGCCAAAGGGCTAAGGAAATTGGAATACGCAAAACAATGGGCGGCACAAAACAACAAATAAGGCTACAATTTTTAACGGAAACATTTTTCATTACCGTTATAGCCACCTTATTGGCAGTGGCCGTTGCCCCCATGCTGATGAATATATTTGGGAATTTTATACCCGCCGGCTTACATTTTAGCCTAATAAAACAACCGGGCATTATCATTTTTTTAATTGGCCTAATTATAACGGTATGCCTACTGTCTGGTTTTTATCCCGCATTTATCCTGTCAAACTTTAACCCTGTGTTGGTATTAAAAAACCAGGCATACCGCAGTACTGCCAATACACGCAGGACATTGGTACGGCGGGGGCTAACGGTGTTCCAGTTTTTTATAGCCCAAGTATTTGTAATGGCCACCATGATTACCGCCAAGCAGATAAATTTTATGATAAATACCGACCTTGGTTTTAAAAAAGATGCCATTATAAACTTCAGTACGCCTTATAACCAAGACCCTAAGAATGGCGGGAGTAAACAGTTAGTGTTGCTAAACCAACTTAAAGCCATGCCCGGGATACAGATGGTGAGCCAGGGAGAAGCCCCCGCATCAATGGGATGGGGAAGCAGCACCATGACATATGAGGACGGAAAAAAGAAAATACAAACAGACGTGCGTCAAAAGCAAGGAGATACAAACTATCTCAAATTATACCACATAAAATTGTTGGCTGGAAGGGAGCCTTTGCCACATGACTCATTGGAAGAATATGTAATTAATGAAACATACATGCATATTTTGGGTTTTAAAAAACCGCAGGATGCCTTATATAAAGTATTAAACAGGCAACCGATAGTAGGTGTGATGGCTGATTTTCATGCGGAATCAATGCGCAAAGTTATCCAGCCCCTCGTTTTTTCAATTCGTAATCGGGCAGACCGGGGCTTTAGTTTTGGTATTGCACTTTCGCCACAAACGCCGCAAGGAACAACATGGGCGGCGACCATAAAAAAAGTGGAAGCTGCGTACAAAAATTTATACCCGGAAGATAGTTTTAGTTACACTTTTTTGGATGAGAGCATTTCACAATTTTACAAAAGTGAGCAAGATACATCCCGTCTGTTAAAATGGGCAACAGGTTTGGCGGTATTTATCAGCTGTATGGGGCTATTGGGCTTGGTTATATACACAACCAACCAGCGCCGCAAGGAGATAAGCATACGCAAAGTATTGGGCGCAACTGTTGCACAAATTGTTTCCATTTTATCTAAAGATTTTATACAGTTGGTAATTATCTCGTTCTTAATTGCCACCCCGGTTGTTTGGTGGCTGATGCATGCCTGGTTGGAAAATTTTGCCTACCGCACAGCCATAAGCTGGTGGTTATTTTTATTAAGCGGCGCTGTTATGGTATTGTTAGCACTTTTAACACTAAGTATACAAACCATTAAAGCCGCAACGGCCAACCCTGTAATTAGTTTGAAGGAAGAATAGAGGAGTAGTGATTTTTAATAAACTTAAGCCAACGGCGAGTCAGGTAGATGCTGCTTGTCAAAAAAAAAATCGCCCGTACCGAATGCAGACGAATACAGGGACATTTTCTTTCTCGATTAGTAACTGTAACCCAAAAACACGGCCTAAGCCGTTTGGGATAGCCAGTCTTGAAAAAACTTCTATTACTATAACTTAGCGCAAAAGTCCGCAAACTAATCTACATATTTCTTCATTCAGCGAGATGATATATGACATACAACGAAATACTGGCCTATATCGAAAAAAAGATAGGAACACCGCCAAGAAGGTTCAATTTTTTAGACAAGCTAACCTGGTATAAGCGTGACATACCGGCTTGGAAATGGCATACAGAAGACATAAAACACAGCGTGTATAATTGGGCAAGGTGTTTTGAACAAGGCAAGTTAGGTTGGGGGTACGTAATACAGGCAAATTCTTTGATGTTTGAAAACTCTGGCAAAGATGCACCAAATTGCCCGGGGGAGATACTGGTATGGACGGAAACAAGGCGGAGTTTTGATGCGGATATTGCCGGTGATATAGCCAATAAATTATTCAGTCTTAAAGGCAATTCAGCAAACATCACCAATCAGGAAGAAAAGCAATTTGCCCAACACTTGGAGGATGAGATGATGCGGCCTTACGGGGTAAAAGTTCCGGAAACTATTACAGGCGGGTACAAGCTACGCTCCACCACCATATTTTACCAACGCAGGCACATACCAGGCGGAGTGTTAAGCAATAGTTTCTTCCCCATATTATATTTGGAAACAAGCCCCATGGCAGCCGTTATGGTGCCGTATAGGTTTTGGCCAAAAGACTTACTGGAGGCTTGGAAAGATGAATGAACCCCCATTTTCCCTAAAATACTGATAACTTTTTTGAACTTAAACACTACCGTGGTTGCCTGCATTAACCACTTAACACTTATACCCTTATATAAATCTTCTTTTTATCCAATATATACACTACAAGCCAATAGAAAGCTATTAGGCTTAAGGCGTAAAATAAGGATGCGTTGCGCTCGTCACTAAAAATAGGGGCGCAAATATGCAAGTAAAACCACCCAAAGGGAGAAGTAAAATGGGTTGCGCCTGTAGCGTCGGCGGTTTTAATATGCAGCAAGCCAAGCACACGCGGCAAAAAGCCGCTTAACACAAAAATAAACAACGGATTTTTACCAAATACATCAAAAAAGCGGCTCCAAGCACCACGGCCATCTTTAAACTCAATTATAAAAATGGCCAAGCTAAGGGTTAATATGGCAAGCCCGGTGGTATAAAGTACGTAACTGCTCGTCCATATTTTTTTGTTGATGGGGAATACCAAGTCCCAACAAAAACCTGCAAAAATCAACACAACGGCGGCAATAAACAGATTGCTGAGCATTTCGTATGTTTTGCCCTTTTGCTGAATGTACCGCCCCACAAAATATCCACCAATAACCTGCACAATGGCACTTATGTTACTGGTAATACCTTCGGGGTCAAAGGCCACGCCTTCGCCATGGTACATGTGGTTTTCATGCAGTATTGCTTTGTCAATGCCCAAACCAAAATAGCCCTGTAGGCTGTAAGGGCTGCCTGGCTGCCCCAGCCAATAGCAAAGCCCCCAATACAGCAGCAGCAGCCCTATGCTGATAATGTATACCCCCTTCGGTTTAAAAAAATATACAATAAGCGATGCAAATAAGTAGCAAATCGCTATACGTTGCAGTACACCTAATATACGTATGCCATGCGGCACACCATCATCACCAACCCATTCCCAAGGTTTAAATACAATACTACCACCACGCCACATACAAAAAGGCAGCCAGTTAAGAATAAACCCGATAAAAAAAATAAGCAGAGCACGTTTTACCACCTTTTGTAAAAAAGCACCGGTACTGGCTTCCCTAAAACGGGGCATAACAAATGCCATAGCATTGCCAACAGCAAACAGGAAAAATGGGAAGACGAGATCTGTTGGGGTACATCCGTGCCAAGAGGCATGATCAAGCGGGGTATAAGGTGTTCCGGCTTGGTTGTTTACCAATATCATCAATGCAACGGTGGCACCTCGAAAAACGTCGAGGGAGTAATATCTTTCCTTCATACAACTGCTTGGGGGATAATGAGGCAATAAAAATAATGAATTAACCTAATTGAAAACGCCCACAAGCAATATTCCTTTTGAAAAACAGCTGTTAGAACAAACCTGTAACTTCCCAACCCGGACAAGTAGGATATAATCCCGTTTTTGAAATGTACAAAGGTTGTTAAAGACACGTATATCAAATGCCTAATTACCTATATTTGCCCCCGCTGGCAAGCAATTACCCTAAACAGGGCTAACTTAGAACATCTGAATAGAAAAATTATTTGCGCTAAATTTCATTTTATCGTAACTGTTTTTGAAAACTGAATGTGTGCCAGATGGCGGAGCTTTGTAATGCTTGGATATCAATACCCAAAAAACATCACCTTTTCTAACATTTCTTCATGAAAACATTAATCTTCTTAGCCTGTTTGTTGTTGATTTCGATAACATCAACAGCCCAGATTACTTTGCAACAAACAGATTTACGGCAAATACATGTTGACCAACTAAGTGACGATGAAATTGCTGCCTTTTACAAAAAAGCACAACAGTCAGGTGTTACTGTGGACCAGGCATTACAGATTGCGGCCTCGAAGGGTATGCCGCAGGATGAAATAACAAAGTTACAGCAACGGGTTCAGGCGCTGATGAGCAGCCAGAAATTAAGCCAAGGCAGCAGTAATCAGTTAACAAATACCGATACTCTACCGGGGGGACGGAGCCAAGCCAAATCCACTGCCCCAACTGCAGAGGAAGAGTTTAATAAAAGGATATTCGGCTCTGAATTATTTAGTACATCATCCCTAACTTTTGAGCCAAATTTACGCATTGCCACACCGGCTAATTACGTGCTGGGCGCAGATGACCAGCTTTTAATTGAGGTATTCGGATTTTCTGAAGCAAATTACAAGCTCACCGTTAGCCCAGAGGGTACCATTTATATACCCAATGCAGGGCCTATATTGGTTGCAGGACTAAAAATTGAGGATGCAGCAGAAAAAATAAAATCAAAACTTGCTTCAACCATTTACAAAGCCATTGCAACGGGCAACACAAGGGTTCAGGTAAGTCTCGGAAATATTAAAAGCATACATGTTACAATTATTGGGGAGGCCAAGAAACCAGCAAGTTATACTGTTTCGTCTTTATCCAACGTTTTCAACGCCTTATACCTTTGCGGAGGGCCCAACCAAACAGGCAGTTACCGGCATATAGAGTTGTTGCGAAATAACAAAGTATATAAGGTTATTGACTTATATAAAGTATTGGTGAACGGCAACATGGAAGACAATGTGCGGTTGATGGACCAAGATATTATACATATACCATATTACGATACCCGGGTAACGCTAGCGGGGCAGATAAAACGGCCGGGCATTTTTGAAACAACGCCCGGAGAACCCCTGCAAAAGCTATTAGAGTATGCCGGTGGTTTTACCGACTCCGCTTACCGCTCTTCTTTAAAGGTAACCAAGGTAACAGACAAAGAAAAAAGCATAGCAGATGTAGATGCAAGCAGTTTTGCCAATTATATACCTAACGGCAGCGATTCAATATATGTAGGCAAGATTATAAACCGATATACAAACAGGGTTACGATAGAAGGCGCGGTGATGCGCCCCGGCCAATTTGAATTGACATCGGGATTAACACTGCGGCAATTGATTAAAAAAGCTGATGGTGTAAAGGAAGATGCGTTTTTAAACAGAGGTGTTATTACCAGGCTTAAAGAAGACCTTACCCTTGAAGCTGTACCCTTTGATGTATCAGGTATTTTGAATAACAGCCAGCCTGATATTACATTGAAGCGCGAGGACAAGGTTACCATCTCTTCCATTTTTGACCTGCAGAGCAAAAAAACAATAACAGTGCAAGGGGAAGTTAGATACCCAGGAACCTATGATTTTAAAGACAGCACAAGTATTAAAGACATCATTTTTGAGGCCGGCGGGTTTACCGAGGCAGCAACTGCCAAACGTGTTGAAGTGGCCCGGCGGGTTACTAACGCAGATGTTACCGGAACATCCACCCAAATGGCAAAAATTGTGCAGGTAGACGGCGAAAAGGACTTGCAATTTACAGCTAGTAATTTCTACCTTCAGCCCTTTGATGTTATAATAATCCGCAATAACCCGGGGTACTTTACCCAAAAGACCATTTATTTACAAGGCGAAGTAATGTACCCTGGCCCATATGTAATTAGTACATCTGATGAAAAATTAAGCAGCATAGTTGAACGCGCTGGTGGAATAAAAATAACTGCCGACCCTGCGGCGGCATCCTTACGCAGGCTAAATAAGATTGACGACTTAACCGCCTTAAAAACGGAAAAGATTAGCAAACTAACCAATTCCAGGGCTGATAGTACTATTTCAGACTCATTGTCAAAAGAAGCAGCAAGGCCTTACGATTTTATCGGCATAAACTTGCAAGAGGTTATTACGCATCCCGGAATTACGAACGACCTAATACTTGAAGACGGTGACATAATATTTGTACCTAAAAAAAACCAAGCGGTAAAAGTACGGGGTGAGGTATTATTCCCCACACAGTTTGCTTTTGAAACGGGTAAAAATTTAAAATACTATGTAGACAGGGCCGGAGGGTTCTCCACCAACGCACAGCGGCGTAGGGCATTTGTATTGGGTGCAAATGGTAATGCCCGGCGGGTTACACATTTTTTGTTCTTTAAAAACTACCCTGAAATATATGCCGGTGACGAAATATTTGTACCCAAAAAACCGGATGTACGTGGCCTAACCACTGCAGAAACTATCGGCATTACATCATCAGTAGTAGGAATAGCATCGGTGATAATTGCGTTGTTGAATAATTTAAAATTATAATTTGCAAATATTTTACCGGCCCTAATGCCAAGCAAGAATATTTGTTTATTAATATTTCCTTACCATTACCAAAAAAATTCTATTACGCCTAAGCAAGGTGGTTTAAAGAAATTAAAAAAAAACTGCTTATTTTACTGTAATACCCAATTGCCAAGCCCGCAACAATACCCAAAACACTGATATCGACTAACCGGCACAAAACGTTTTCAATTACTATTGAACCAAATAATTTACAAAAACTAGTGATTTCAATAATAAAAAAATTCACGACAAATACATTAGCTAAAAATTTTGCTTTGCTTGGTTGTATACAATCGGCAAATTTATTAATCCCACTGTTACTCACGCCGTACCTTATAAAAACTGTTGGTATATCTAATTTTGGTAAAATAGTATTTTCCCAATCAGTTATTCTTACTTTAAACATATTAATTGAATATGGATTTAACTTATCAGCAACCAGAAGTATTTCCATCAACCGTGCAGACCAGTTGAAAGTAAATGAGATTTATTCAGCAACTTTTGGCGCTAAATTGTTACTAATTTCAATTGCTTTCGCTATTTTATGCCTCCTGCTTTTCATTCCGCTGTTTTCTGAAAACAAAACGCTATTGCTATTGAGTTTCTCATTAGCAATCGGCCAAATGCTAACACCCGTTTGGGTATTTCAGGGCATAGAGCAGATAACAACATTTGCTGTAATCAACATTATTTGCAAAGCACTTTATGTTATCTCTATTTTTTTATTTTTAACAAAGCCTAGCCAGTATATTTATGCAAATCTATTTTTGGGTGTTTCCGCAATATTAACGGGCCTCCTCTCTATGATCTATCTTTTAAAAAAAAACAACATCGCCATCATCGCTGTTGCACCAAAAAAAATTTGGTTTGCCTTACAGGAAAGCTTCCATTACTTCATTTCAGCATTTTCACTCAGTGTATATTCATACAGCAATTCAGCAATTATTTCCTTTTTTACCAATTATGAAAGTGTGGGCCTGTACGGAATAGTCGAAAAGGTTATGCAAACAGCAAAACAAGTGCTTATTGTTTATTCACAAGTTGTTCATCCCGCAGCATGCCGTATAGCCGACAAATCGTATGATGACTATAAAAAATTTCTATTTCGTATATATGTTCCGTTTTTTGTTGCATTTGCCCTTTTTTGTACTTTAATATTTTTATATGCACCTGCAATTTCGCATTATTTCCATGCTTCAAACATCGGCAAATCAGTATTATTAATTAGAATTATTGTATTCGCCCTTATCCTAACCTGCTCAAATATACCTGCCTACTTATCGCTACTGGCGTTACACCTACCCAAATCATATTCATCTGTTTTTTTAATTTCATCGCTAATCAGCATAATTTTGAACGTTATTCTCACATACTCATTTGGAGTAACCGGATGCGTGATAAACATATTAATTACTGAACTTTTAATAACAATCGGGCTTCATATTACCCTACAGTTTAAGCACAAGAGATACGCACTATTTAACTTATAAGTTTATGGCACATTACGACAAAAAAGATATCGAATACTATCGGCATGTACGAGCCGATATAATAACAGCCCTGAATAACAAAACTTTTAAAACCGTTTTAGAGCTTGGTGCAGGTGGATGCGATACGCTGGCATACATGAAACAGAGCGGGATAGCCAGAGAAGTAACGGCCCTCGAATTATTCGAAATACCAAACAGCAACCAAAATAATCCACTTATTGACAGGTTAATTTTAGCTGACCTTTCGGATATCCATAAACTTGGTTTGAGAGAAGCCTATTTTGACCTTATTATTTGTGGTGACATTTTAGAACACATTTACAACCCATGGGAAGTTGTAGCCTATATAAAACAATTACTTGCCCCCGACGGATTACTTATATGCAGCATTCCTAATATTCGGTTTTACCAGGCAATGCTGAACATCTTTTTCCAAGGGGATTTTAAATACGGAAAGGAAGGAATTTTAGATATGACCCATATCCGATTTTTTTGCAGAAAAAATGTGATAGACTTATTTGAAAAAAATGGATATTTAGTTAATGTTATTAAACCAAGTTTTATTTACAATAAAATTGAAATAAAAAGGAAGATACTTAATATGATTACATTGGGCATCTTCCGTGATTTTCTAACATTCCAATACATTATACAGCTAAGAAAAGACAGTAAAGATGTTTTTCAAAAATAAAGACCGCCAATGTTTTATACTATAGTTAATACAAATTGTAAGTTATTTACAAGGCTTGCTGCAATATTGCTTCAAGTTCATATTTCGCGAAAATATAGTCTACTAAAAAAATCATTTTTTAGACTCTAAATAATCTTTTTTAGAAAAATAATTACTTGCAGATATTCATTTGGTTTAAACAAGAATTAGCAAATTCAAACGATCCAACATCCAGATGATATTTGAACTGCCAGCAATGTTTGTTACAATACCGAAAATTTACCCAATTTTCGTACCTCGCTTTTTAGTACGTTAATTTCTGTATTTGCAATCAGTTCACTATCTTGTACAGTTTAAAGTAATTATATCGCTCCTCATTGGAGCCTTGCCGGAGAAATTTACACTTCAATCAAAAAAAGCTTACTGAAAAAAAAGTGTATTTGGCGCTACACCTTAAACACAACAATTACGTAGTTACGGGTTATAGAGTTTAACTTTTACCCATTATTAATACGACAAATCACATACGTAGATTTATCAAAGAAAAAAGTTACTAGTAATGTTAAATAAAAAAGAAGATATAAACTTTAGGCAGTTGATATTTAAACTAAAAGACTGGCTAAAATACTTGGCTTCAAAATGGGTTATGATACTTACTTGTTGCTTTGCAGCAGCGCTCCTAGGGTTTACTTGGGGTTATTTTCAAGACCCAACTTACAACGCCGATGAAACATTTGTGCTATCCTCTAATTCAAAAAGCAATGGTTTGGCTGCTCTTGCCGGACAACTTGGTTATGACTTTGGAAGTAACTCTGATGATATATTTGCTGGCGACAACATAATTGAGCTTTTTAAATCGAACCGAATTATAAAAGGTGCCTTATTTAAAAAACTGCCAAATAGTAACAAAACACTGCTTTCATTGTTTATAGAGGAAAATAAGCTTAACAGGCAATGGCTAAAAATAGAACGCATACGTTATTCCTTGCCTTTCCCAGACAGCGCTGAAAAACTTAATGCTATACAAGACAGCTTAATATCTGAAATTCACGAACTAATTGTAAAAAAATACATCAATGTAGACAAAGTGGATAAAAAGTTGAGTATATACCGAATTGGCACTATATCAACCCATCCAAATTTAGCTTTTTATTTGACCAAATTTGTTTTAGATGAAGCCTCGAACTTTTATATAAATACTAGGACCAAAACTGCAAAACTAAATTTAAACATGCTGCAGCATGAAGCCGACAGCTTGCGTACATTACTGGCAAACACCATTACTAATACTGGAGATGCAACAGACGAAATCTATAATTTAAATCCCGCACATCAAGTGCAACGGTCTACAACCCAACAGGGGCAGATAAGCATTACTGTATTAAGCGCGGCTTATGCCGAGGTTGTTAAAAATTTAGAAATTGCAAAAATAAGCTTGCAAAAGGAAACCCCCTTGTATCAGGTAATCGACGAGCCGGATACCCTGTTAAAAAAACAAAAAACATCGAAACTACTTTCGGCAATCAAATTTGCACTTGCTACATCGTTTGGGGTGCTTTTGTTTTTAGTTATCAAACGAGCCTTTAGTATTTCATAAAGATTACCTGACGTAAAATAAATTAAACTAATGAGTTTTTTTCTCTTTTGTCGTTTATCCTTAATGTTTCTTAAAGGTTGCTAAATTAATTTGTTCAAAAAAATAACGTAAAAATAAAAAGCCATTTCAATATACATTTCAACAAATAATTATTATAAAGAAATTGGCCATTTAGTAACCCATTTGACTGATGTTAAAACTCAATTAGTTGTGCTGGTAATGTTTATACGAGTATATTACTTGATAGGTTAATTAGTCATTAATTTAGTACTAACAAAAATCTCTTGGTCATGAAAGATGTTTCAATCATTCTTGTTAGCTATAATACTAAAACACTTTTGCAAAACTGCCTCGCCTCAGTATATGAACATACTACAGGAGTTTCGTTCGAAACCATAGTAGTTGACAATGCTTCAATAGATGGGTCGGTTGAAATGGTTGAAAACTTGTTTCCCGAAGTGTTGTTAGTAAAAAATAAAAGTAATGTGGGTTTTGGAATAGCTAATAATTACGGTGCCGAAAAAGCTTTAAGCAAGTATCTCTTTTTTTTAAATACAGATACAATTTTGCTCAACAATGCAGTTAAAGTATTTTTCAATTTTATGGAACAGCCCGAAAACAACTCAGTTGCGGCGGTAGGGGGCGAATTATTGAACACCGCTGGTACTATCATACATTCCTACGGAAATTTCCCGACATTATTATCAACCCTTAGCCTAACATTCAGATACAATTTATACTATAAAATAGGGTTGATAAAAATTAGAAACCTGATTAGAAAAGACAAGAGCCACCCTACGCCTGCTGAAAGCCCTTTTATTGTTGATTACATTACAGGTGCTGATCTTTTTATACGCAAAGATGTGTTCTTTATTGTGGGAGCCTTTAATCCCGCTTTTTTCATGTATTGCGAAGAATCTGATTTGCAAAAAAGAATCAGTGAAATTGGCTTGAAAAGGCTGATACTACCTGGTACAAAAATTATTCACCTAGAAGGTGGTTCCAGCAATAACAAAAGAACAAAAAAGAATGATTATTTTTATGAAAGTATGCATACTTATTTCAGATTACACAAGCCCCGGTTGGCATATTTAGCGTTTAAGTTTTTTTTCGCATTACTGCCAAAAATACCAATGTAGCAAATTTCTATGAAAAAAAGAAGTGCATTGGGGATGTATGTGCTGTATATCAATTACCATAATGCTAAAAAACATTACTCTAACTATGAAAAAAAAAATTGAAATTGTTGCTGTAAGGAACAAAATAACCCACCTTGGTTCCCACGCTGGATATGACCAGATTTATAGTTTCTTGCAAAAATATAATCAATTTTCACTCCATAGTTCATGGAGAAAGGAGTTTAACGGGCTTGAAAATTTTTTAAATTTGGCAACCCTTTTGCCCTTTCGCTGGTTTTTTGGAAACAAATTTTTTACATTAAACCATATGAAAGCTAATATTGAGGCGGAAAAACTTTCAATAGCTTTAAAAGCAGACATAGTTCATTTTTCGCACTGGGAAGATTGCTATTCCAGCCCTTTCTTATTTCTATCCAAGAATAAACACATAAAAATTATTGCCACATCTCACCAACCAGTAAGTTGTTGGCAAAAAAATGTTCGCACCCTAAAGGCTATTGAGCGGTTAAATGCCTTGATTGTTCTCTCAACAGCAGAAAAGGTGTTTTTTGAAAAATTAATTCCTGGTAAAGTGCATGTTGTAGCACACGGCATTGACACAGATTTTTTTACTCCGGCCAAGCAGTCAAACATAAAAGATTATAAAAGTTGCGTATTTGCCGGAAACTGGTTAAGAAACATCCCCCTGTTGGTAAAAATAGTTTCCATTGTTACTTCTAAAAGAAAAGATATACATTTCAATGTAATTAACCAGCATATTAACAACAAAAGACACCCGATATACCAACTTAGAAACAATAAAAATGTGTCGCTATATAAAAATATTTCCGATGAAGAGTTGAGGGATGTATATCGAAAATCAGCAGTAATGGTATTACCGTTAATAGATAGCACGGCAAATAACGGGCTTATGGAAGCCGCAGCCTGCGGCTTGCCGGTTATTGTATCCGATGTAGGCGGCGTTAGGGACTATACTAACAACTCTTTTTGCGAGTATGTACCTTTACATTCAAACGCTGATGCTTTCAGCGAAAAAATACTAAACCTGCTGGATGATACCAATGCTATAGACGCAAAAGGCAAAAAGGCTTCCGCTTTTATGAGCGAAAATTTTAACTGGGCCTTAATTGCCGATAAAACAGCGTACTTGTACCAAAAACTTCATGAAACCTAATTTTGCAGATACCTTAATTTGGCAAACCGTAAAAAATACACAGGTAATCTACATGACATTATGTTTTTTTATAGCCACGATGACTGATTCTGGAGGAACCCAAAGAGTTACATCGGTGATAGCTAATGACTTAGTAAAAAAAGGATATGGAGTTTCCATAATAACATGGTATGGAGGGGCTAATTCATTTTTTTACTTGGATAGTAATATAAAAGTGTATGCACTTTTCAACGCAGAAAAAATAAATTTATATAAAAACTACGTTGCAACTCTAAAAAAATACACTAAAGTAATTGATGTTATTAAGCCTGATATTGTTATTGATGTATGCGTTCCCTTAAGCTTAATAACTATGCCGGTTTTGTTTTTTCGAAGGAAAATAAAAAAGATAGCTTGGGAGCATTTTAATGCCGGGGTTAACTGGAACAGATTCACCGGTCCTATTTCTAGGCGTATTGTCAGCTTTTTTTATGATAAGCTTGTAGTGCTGACAAATGCCGACAAGCAGGTATATGAAGGCAGGTTTAACGCAAAAAATGTTGTTGTTTTACCTAACCCAGTTACTATTTCGAATGAACGAAGAAGCGACCTTTCATCAAAAGTTATATTGGCTATAGGGCGTCTTACCTTTCAAAAAGGCTTTGATCTTTTATTAAATGCGTGGGCGATGGTTTGCGGGGAGCACCCTGACTGGAAATTAAAAATTGTTGGCGGTGGTGAAGATTTTGAGCAATTGGCTACACTTATAAAAAGTCTTACCCTGCAAAATAACACTGAGCTTATTGCCCCAACTAATGAAATTGAAGTATATTATTGCAACGCATCTATTTTCGTAATGTCATCGCGGTTTGAGGGTTTACCGCTAGTTCTTATTGAAGCAAAGAGTTTTGGCCTGCCGCTTATAAGTTTTAACTGCAAAACAGGCCCGGCAGAAATAATTACCAATAATATTGACGGCATACTTGTTGAACCGGATAATATTCGTGAATTGGCAACTGCCATTTCGCTGCTAATATCGTCACCCGAACTAAGGAGACGTTTTTCTGATAATGGAAATGTGTCTGTAAAAAAATTTTCCGTTATTAGCATTGTAAACCAGTGGGAGACCCTTATTAAAGAAATTACAATAAAATAACACAATGATTTATTTAGTTATTTTTCTTTTCCTGCTTAGTTTTTCATTTTTCGATATCAATCTAAAATTCGGCAGCAACAGCCAGTTATTGTATTTTATCGTAATTATTGTATTCATTTTATTGGCAGGACTAAGAAACATGGGATATGATTTTGCCAACTATAACGAAATATTTGACTCGTTAAGTTTCGGCAGCAAAAATAACGCTGTGTTAGATTTACTTATTGAACCCGGGTTTAGCCTGTTTGTTAAGATATTAAAATTACTGGGCCTCGGTTTTTATGTGTTAATTTTTGTATTTGCTTTTTTTTCAGTTATACTAAAAACTGCTTTTTTTTCAAAATACTCGGCTTATCCTTTTGTGTCGTTACTTATCTATTTCTCTATAGCGTATCTTATAAAGGATATGGGGCAAATTAGGCATGGCCTAGCAATGGCTATAGTTTTAATGAGTTTTGTATTTGTTTTTAAAAAAAAAACCTTTGCATTTTTCTTGTTTGTTTTGCTTGCCTTCACCATACACGCATCTGCAATTGCAGTAATCCCTGTGTATTGGCTTGCAAATATAACTATCCGGCCACGTTATCTTATTGCAGCATTGGTTGTACTTTTCCCGTTATTGTTTATTGATCTAAGGCCGGTTTTTCTATCATTTTTAGGCTTTATAACTCTTCCCCAAGTTCAATCAAAGGCAACGTTTTACCTTTACTCTGAAGAATTCGGTAGTCCCCTTGGCTTAAACATTTCAGTTATTTTAAGAGTGCTTATTTTTTTAGGGATGCTCGCTTTTTACCAAAACGGAAAAAACAATTACTCCTTTTATCCTCAGCTCGTAACTCTCTATTTTTATGGCCTATTTTTGTATATATTATTCAACTCAGTTTCTGATTTTGCGATACGAACTTCCGATTATTTCAAACTGTTAGATTGCATTATCCTCCCCTTCTTTATAACACTCGGTAAGAACAGGACTCAAAAAAGCCTTTTGTGGTCACTTGCCGTTTTATATTCATCATGGTCAATCTTTAAATTGCTTTCAGACAATACATTTTTGCAAGAGTACACCCCATATCGAACATTTCTAACGATGGATACGATAATATACTCGCACCATAAATTTATATGAGTGCTTTCTTAGAACCGCACAAGAATTATATTGAAAGAACTAATTTTATTTATTCGTACTAAGCCTTTTTGTCAATAGGATACCGGTTACTGGAAAAAATTTATACACCATAGTACATACTATAAATAAGAACATGAAAAACCTTGTAGTTGATTGTAGGATGATTAACAATTCAGGTATTGGCACTTACATTAAAAATATATTGCCGGGTGTTATAAATTCCGGAAAATTTGAAGTTACTTGCATGGGCTATGAGGAACTGAAAGATTTTGACTGGTTTAACAAGGTTAAGTTTATGCCTCTTAAATCGCGCATTTTTAGTTTAACAGAACAGATGGAAGTTCGCAAAGCCATTCCCGTCTGTGACATTTATTGGTCACCTAACTGGAACACGCCTATTTTGCCAACAAAAGCATTATCCACTCTTGTTACCATACACGATGTTTATCATCTGGCAAACAAAACCCAAATATCAATTCTTAAATACACCCTGGCTAAATTGATGTTTTATGCTTCAATCAAAAATGCAAACAGAATAGTAACAGTTTCTAATTTTTCAAAAAAGGAAATTATAAAGTATACCAATTGCAACGAAAATAAAATAACAGTATCGACTTTGGCAGTTGCGGAAGACTTTGATAGAAATTTTACACCACTTCCAATCCATAAAAAATATCTGCTGTATGTAGGAAACGTGAAACCCCATAAAAATTTGATTAACGCTTTAAAAGCTTTTGATAAAATTGAAAGAAAGGATGTTCAATTTTATATTATTGGCAAAAAGGAGGGGTTTATAAGCGGCCACAGTAATATTAATGAATTGATAAATCAGTTAGATAACAGAGTACACTTTACCGACCACGTAGACGATGCAACTTTGAAAAACTATTATTATAACGCTGCTGCGCTTATTTTACCTTCCATATACGAAGGTTTTGGCCTTACCCTGCTAGAAGCTATGAAATTTTATATACCCATCGCAACTTCAGGCATTGCATCTATGCCCGAAGTTGCCGGAGATGCGGCTGAATATTTTAACCCTTATGATGTAAATGATATTACCGGTAAATTAAATAAAATATTAGACGATAATTATAAAGTAAACCGCGAGACTTATACATTACAGTTAAACAAATTTAATTGGCAAAAAACAATAAATGACCATATTAATTTACTATCGACCATGTTAATCAATCCTAAAGCAGAATGAACATAAGAGTTCTACAAGTAGCTAAATTTTTTCCGCCTGACCCAGGCGGAATTGAAACCACAACAAAAGATATTTTTGAAGCAGATGGCGAAGGTTACCTTTCGGATGCCTTGTGTTTTTCGCAGTTCTCAAAAACAAAAATTGAATATTGGCCAAACGGCAAAGTGATAAGAACTGGCACCCTTTTCACCTTTGCCTCTATGCCCGTCTCTATTAGTTATTTCTATTTTTTTAAAAAACTGCGCAACCTATACGACATAATCCATTTGCACCACCCTAACCCTGTGGGTGTTATATGTCTCTTACTATTTAACTATAGAGGCAAGCTTGTTATTCACTGGCACAGCGATATATTGAATAAAGGGTTATTTTATAAATTATTTGCCCCATTCGAAAAGGCACTGCTTAAAAAAGCCGACAAAATTGTATGTACCTCCCCTATTTATATTACAGGATCGCCTGTATTAAAAAACTTCGCTTTTAAATGCACTTTCATTCCTTCCGCATTTACTGAAGCGTCTTTAACATATAATGATTTATTCGTAAGTTCAATAAAACAAAAGTACAACGGCAAAAAGCTTGTATTTACATTAGGCAGGCATGT
>Ga0364894_10010_pt1 | contig 110920 bp, 99 predicted proteins | sample ExccelJu500001D4_FD_206942 | JGI IMG/M metagenome (GOLD analysis project Ga0364894, IMG submission 206942) | Enriched cells from Trout Bog Lake Hypolimnion, Wisconsin, USA - BchlTB.July16.5000.01.D4 | ecosystem: Environmental > Aquatic > Freshwater > Lake > Hypolimnion/Profundal zone | place...
TTTGGTCACCGCCGTGGCGCTTGTTTTTGTAATAAGTATTATCAACCCCGTTGCAGACAATGCGAGTACTTCTATGATGGTACCCATTTTTAATTTGCCGTCGGCAAATACCATTAGGTTGGCGGTGCCTTTGCCAACATTGGGTATCAAATTGGGGAAAGCACCAAACATCACCACCAGCAATATGGTGATTCCAAAAATAATAACCGAAGTTTTGGCACCGGGTTGTAGGTTGGTTTTCAACCCGGCTTCAGAGGCATCAACCGATGCTGCAAAAGCAGGGTCGCGCATTTTTTCCAAAAATTCAGCATCGGCATCCAATTCCTTGCCCATTTTCCATACTGACAAAGCACCGGCCAATACACCTACCATACAAGCGGGTATACATATTTTCATAATATCCCCAGCCGCGCTCGGGTAAGCCATTAATGCAGCCAGTGCTGCCGTGGCAGCACTCATAGGGCTGCCCGTAAGTGCGATATGCGATGCAATCACCGAAATACTGATGGGCCGCTCCGGTCGTATCCGTTTTTTAGCTGAAACCTCGGCAATAACCGGCAGCACGGAGTATACAATATGGGATGTGCCGGCAAAAAGGCACAAAAAATAAACCGTAAACGGGGCATAAAATGTTATGCGGGAGGGGTTGCTGCGAATAATGCGCTCGGCCACGTTTACCAGATAATCCATACCGCCCGCAGCCTGCAGGGCGGCACCGGTGGTAACAACTGCCATGATGATGAGCATTACATCAAGCGGCGGGTCGCCCGGCCGCATATGAAATACAAATAAAAATACCAGTAAACCAAGCATGCCCATAACGCCAAGGCCGATGCCTTTCATCCGCGAACCGGTTAAAATGCATGCTAATAAAATAATGAGTTGTAAAAATATCATGGCAAGTAGTGTTGTGTATGGGTGAAAATTAACACAAATTGCAACAAAAATCTCCATTGCCCAATTGAATGTGAAAACTAACCCATTGTAACGTTAAAGGTGTTGGAAAATTTTAACCAAACCCTCTTTTTTCACATTTTTTGTGTCGCCCGGTCTTACCTTCGCACCGCAAAATCTCACCCCTTTATCCTTGTAATAACCACTTTAAAACAAGCATATGAAAATGAATCATGTACTGTTGGCAGCCTTACCGGCTGTATTATTGTTCTCTTGTGTTAGCCCCAAAAAACTTAGGGAAGCTGAGGCAAAATACACACAGTTGAACGGGGCTTACCTTGAGGCCCAAAGCAAATTGCGCGATTGCGAAAGCGCAGCCAAAGATTCCTCCAACGAGTTTGGGCGCAAGCGTATTGCTTATGAAAGCAAAATCGGCTCGTTGACTGACCAGGTGGGAATGTTGAAGCAAAACAACAGCCAAGTGCTGGACCAGTTGAAAGACTTATCTGTAATATCTGGTTCCCAGGCAGAAAGTATTAAGAAATCGCTTGACAATATCGGTGCCAAGGACAATTACATCCAGGGTTTACAGTCTGCCATTAGCCGTAAAGATTCATTGAACATGCAATTGGTGATGAATTTGAAAGGTGCCGTGGGTGATATAAATGACCAAGACATTAACATTAAGGTTGAAAAAGGCGTTGTATACATTGACATTTCTGACAAATTGCTGTTTAAAAGCGGCAAATATGAAGTATCGGACCAAGCCAAAGTTGTATTGGGCAAAGTTGCCAAAGTGTTGAACAACCAGCCCAATATTGAGTTTATGGTGGAAGGCCATACCGATAGCGTTGCGTTTAAAAAGGAACCCTTGTTGGACAACTGGGATTTGAGTGTTAAACGTGCCACCTCGGTTATACGCATATTGCAGAACCAATATGGCATAGCACCTTCACGCATGACAGCGGCCGGGCGTGCCGAGTACCAACCCGTTGCCGATAATGAAACTGATGCAGGCCGTGCAGCCAACCGCCGTACCCGCATAGTAATTTTACCTCAGTTAGACCAGTTTTTTAAATTGTTGGAAAAACCCCAGGGACAGCAATAATCGAGTTTGATAGTTATATAAGATTTCAATTGCAGCAAAAAGGCAGGGATTTATCTCCCTGCTTTTTTGTTTATTAAAGCGATGTTTTAATAATTCAAAAAATACTATTAGCGGTTGTTGGCAGAGTAAAGTGGAGCGCATATATCCCATCTGTGTCTAGTTTACATTAAATTATTTTACTCTTTACCTATCTCTTTGTACGTTTACGTCCTGAAAAAGTACCGAGATGAAACCTAAAACCCATTTTTTACCTCCGTTTGCCCACTATTTGCTATACAACCCCAACCACATCAAAACTTATCATTAATAAAAGCCAACTTTTTACAAAAGCGTGGAAGTAAGAATGCAGCACATTTAAACAATTGCTTTAATAACACAATCATTTAGTATTCAGCAATCTTTAATAACTACAGTATGAAGAAATTTTTGTTACCCTGTTTTTTATTGGCCGTTATTTTTTTGCATGCACAAACAGCCACTGTGTCATTATCAAAAGAGTTTGTATTGAAAGACCGTGGCTTGAGCAACAGCACAGGCAGCACATACCGTTTTGGCGATTTTTTTTACTCTACGGAATATGTATACAAAGGCATGCAATTTGCCTACACTGCCAAGCTTAAAAACGTAACATATGGCATTAATTTGTACAAGTACACTGCAGACATGCACGAAGTGGAGAAGTTGGAATTGGGTAATGGTGAGAAACAGTATGGCCCGTTTGCCCCCAAAACAGTAATTTTTGGCAATAAAATATTGCTTTTTTATTACAAGGCCCAGGAGGATGGTTCAATTAAGCTGCTTTTTACAGCTATCGACCCTGAAACACTTACCGAAACGAATACTAAGGAGCTGTATAGTATGACGGAAAAGAATGGAGGGCTATTTAAGATGGAAGGTGAGGTTGCAGCGAATAAACTGTTTTTACAGGCCTCGCCGGACAAGACCAATTTGATGGTATCCCAAAGTGGTAATACTAACCAAATGTTTACCTGTGTCATTAACAGTAATCTAGAGGTTATATCGCCTAGTGTGTTGCTCTTAAAAAACCTTAATGCTTTTCACCTGCAAGACTATTTTATTGATAATGCCGGCAACAAATATTTTAGTTATACATATACGTTGGATAAGGTAAATAAAAGGGGGGTATTGGTGCAAAACAGCAAAGGAAAAGAAGCCTACCTTGACTTTAATACGGGTCAAAGCCAATGGGAAGCCAATATGTTAAGCTTTTACATGTCAAACGATAACTCCAAGCTATATGTTTATGCCAACTACTATGGGGATTATATGGATGAAGGGGTTTTACTGAGTACGATAGATGCTGAAAAGCTTTCGTTTGGCACCGTTCAGCTTTTTCCGTACACGGATGAGATACGGGAGAAGATGAATAAGTTGGGCTTTGGCAGCAAGAATAAAGGCAGCATTACGGTAAACCGAGTGTATTATATATGCAACGAGTTGGAGGATGGCACCTTAACGTTTACAGGCTGTCCTTATTTTGTTAGAACCTTAAACTATAGTCATGGATCCATAACAAAAAGTTACGATGGACCGATAATAAATATTTTCATAAAAGGCGGCAAATGTAGTTTTGGCATACTCTACCGCAAGCAGGAGTCAAGCCACGCATCTGGGCTTATTGTAATGCCATATAAAAATAGCTTAGTTTGTATTTATTGCGATAGCAAAAAAAATATAGACTTTGGAGACGCAGAAAAAGTTAAATCTGAAGATAACCCAGCCAAGTTGGTACTTGTTCAAGCTGTTTTAAATAGCGATGGTACAGTAACTGACAGACAGGAAATTGGCGGGGATGCTACGGGTTCCAATTACTATTTTTTAGATAGTTACGAGCGTACCTCAAAAAAATCTTTTGTTTTCCCAATAGGCCGCGAAAGGGTAAATCTAATGCGATATTATACAGAACTTGTGCAATGGGCAACTTTAGAAATAAATTAACCCGGCCTTGCATGTAGTTTTTATATAATTGCAAGTATGTCAATAAGGGGTATAAGCTTTCGCCCCTTATCGACTTTACAACATTTTGCTGTCTGTGCAAAAAATATAGGGAGCCATTTGTTATTGTCACTGCCAACCTTAAAGCCACCTTTATTACCCCTTAAAATATCCATAAACGGCTCCATTATGTCCGATTGGGATATTGTAATAACCGAATAACTATTGCCTTACCGGCTCCGGAGTCTAGTTTTACAATACAATATCCAAATAGAAAAATCCAATTATAATATCCAATTTTCTGTGAATTACCGGCAAACAACAAGAGGTAATGTGCTATTGAGATTTTTTTAAGATTATTAGTTTGCCTATACTTTAAAAATCCTGCATTCATGTGGGATTTTTTTTGTGATACACGAATGCACGCACCAATAGTAAGGCTTAATTTAGCTACAGAAGCAATACAAACAAGTTTCCAATCACTTAATTTGTTGAGTGAATGCTGAAAAGCCAACTAAAATTAACCATATTTTCAGCCACTTTGACGTTGGTATCCCAGCATGGCAGCCTTTAAACCCTATATTTGTGCAAAACGTTTAAAGCATTGGCATTTGTCGCATATGTAGCCGCCCTTCCGTTTATTTACTTGTTAAGTATATTGCCTTTTAAGGCGCTATACATGTTGAGCGATGCTTTTTATGTAGTTATTTACCATGTGCTTGGTTACCGGAAAAAAACGGCACTTGAAAATTTGCGGAAGTCATTTCCAGGTAAATCGCAAGAAGAGCTACATAAAATAAGGAGAGATTTCTATCACTATTTGTGCGACCTTTTTCTGGAGACATTTAAAACCTTAACCATAACAAAGCGTAGCATGTTAAAGCATTGCAGTATGGATGAGGAGGCACAGCAACTTTTTGATGATTTGGCTGCAAAAAATGAGAGTGCTATTGTGGTGATGGGGCACTACGGTAATTGGGAATGGGCCGGCAATACGTTTAGCCTTTGTTGTAAGCACCGGTTGTATGTAATTTACCACCCATTAAAAAATAAATACTTTAACCGCCTGATTATAAATATGCGTACCCGTTTTGGCACCAAGCTTATACCCATGAAGGAAACCTTTAGGGAAATGGTAAAAAACAGGCAGGAGTTGAATGCAACGGCATTTATCGCCGACCAGTCACCAGACCCCGCGGCGGCTTATTGGATGGAGTTCCTGAACCAAGATACGCCGGTTTTTATGGGTACGGAGAAACTTGCGCAAAAAATGAAATATCCGATAGTGTACGTAACAGTTAAGAAATTGAAGAGGGGTTATTACACACTAAAGGCAGAATTACTTAAAACGCCGCCGTACACAAATGGCAGCGGAGAAATTACAGAAGCGCACACAAGAAAACTGGAGAACGATATAAGGGAGCAGGAGGAGACATGGCTGTGGACGCACCGCCGCTGGAAACATAAAAGACCTATCGAGGTTACAACCACCCCCATATAAAAACAACGATTATGCTTTGCGGTAAACAACTTATTTTGGCTACCAAGCCGTTTGCAAAAGAAATACGCAGCCGTAGCTGGATGGTTACCATAACAACATTCAGCTTACTGGTGGCCTGTTTGGCAGGTACGGTATTATTGCCATGGCTGGCGTTAAGGGTGCTTAGCAGCGTGCTGGCCGGGCTGCTGCTTATACGGGCTTTTATTATTTACCACGACCACCAACACCATTCCATCTTAACTAAATCGGTGGCGGCGGATATACTGATGACTGTTTTTGGCATGTACATGCTTTCACCCACCAGCATTTGGAAAAGAAGCCATGACCACCACCATAACCATAATTCAAAATTATTTAGCGCAAGCATAGGTTCATATCCCATTGTAACCCGTAAAAAATTCTTAACCCTTAGTGCTGGTGAAAAATTTGCTTACCTCGCCACCAGACACCCCATAACAATTGGGCTGGGTTATTTCTCCATGTTTATTATTGGCATGTGCGTAATGTCATTTGTAAGAAACCCCAGAAAGCATTTTGACGCATTAATCACGTTGATTTTGCATTTCACCACGGTTGCTTTGCTCATAATTTTCTGCGGTTGGCAGGTTTGGTTCCTGTTGTTCTGTTTACCCTTTTTAATAGCGTTTGGCTTGGGCTCGTACTTGTTTTATGCGCAGCACAATTTTCCTGGGGTATCGTTTGCCGACAATACTGAATGGGCATACGAGAAAGCCGCCCTTGAAAGTTCAAGCTACATGCACATGAACCCGGTAATGGCTTGGTTTACCGGCAATATTGGCTACCACCACATACACCACTTGAATGCCAAGATACCCTTTTACCGCTTGCCCGAAGTAATGGCCCATTTCCCTGAATTGCAGCAATGCAAAAAAACTTCCCTATCGGTAAAAGACATAAATGCTTGCTTCCGCCTTAAAATTTGGGATACCGAAGAACAGCAAATGATTGGGGTTAGACAGGTTAAAAATGCTGTGCCGGTTAGTTAATTTACGTACTAAATATTTCCCTAGTGGGAAATAAGCCGCAAGGAATGTTCACCACATAGATTCATAGATAACATACCCGTCCGAACGGTTCATCGGGGCGGGGGTTACACATAGAAATCGTAGGGAACATAGATGAGGGTAGCCCCTTTGTCTATAGCTAAACCACTCAAACCTTTATTTTACTCAGCACGAACCGAGGTTGTAATAAGTAAATAGTGGGCTTAAATCGCCTCTATGTTATCTAACCTACCTATGTGAAACCCCCGCCCGGATGAACCGTTCGGACGGGTATGTTCTCTATGGCTATGTGGTGAAAATCCCCTTGGGGCTATTTCCCTTCAGGGAAATTCTTAGGTAATTATGCTACCCCAATTCTTCAATCACCTTTGCAAACAACATACTCAATCTAACATCCGCTTTCGCAGCTACGGCAATAATTTCTGCCAGGCTTACCGGTTTTAAATTGTCGGGGTCGCACTCGTCGGTTATCACGCTTATGGCTGCGCAGGGTATGCCGCATTGGTTGGCAACAATTACTTCAGGCACGGTACTCATGCCCACAATATCAGCGCCTATTACTTTAAGGTAACGGTATTCGGCCCTGGTTTCAAGGTTTGGCCCCATTACGGCCGCATAAACCCCGGTTTTAAGTGGCTTGCCAGTTACTTCTGCATTTTTGGCCAATAACGATGAGAGGAAGCCATCGTAGGGCTTGCTCATATCAGGGAACCTGTCTCCGAAGCTGGCATCATTCAATCCCCGCAGGGGGCTTTCGGGCAATAGATTAATATGGTCATCAATCAACACCAAATCACCTTTCTTAAAACTTAGGTTAATACCACCGGCCGCGTTGCTCAGTAATAAATATTGCACACCCAAGGCCTTCATTACCCGTAAGGGAAATGTAATCTGCTGCATGTTGTACCCCTCGTAATAATGAAAACGACCCTGCATAGCCAGTGCCTGGGTGCGGCCAATTGTGCCATATATCAGGTTACCTTTATGAGATTCAACGGTGGAAGTGGGGAAGTTTGGTATTTCGTTATAGGGGAATGTTTTTTCAATCTTTATCAAATTAACCAGTTCACCCAGCCCGGTACCCAAAACAATACCCACTTTGGGTGTCGCGATGCCGTTTTGTTGTAACCATTCTGCAGTTGCGGATATTTGTTGTTTGTAGTTTTCCATAATTTGGTTTAAAGTTGCAAAGTAGAACAAAAAGTATTCGACAATTTTTGATTGACAGTTTAGTGAGTCAATATCGCGATAACATTAATAGGATTGGCCTTAAAATTAACACAAGCAGAATAATAAAATCTTCATCCGATTATGGAAATAATAATATTGTTCGGGCCGCCTTATTCCGGTAAAGGCACCCAAGGCGAACGTATTGCCAGTCAACTGAATTTTACCCATGTTTCAACCGGCGAAATTTTACGTTACGAAAAACAGAAAAATTCACCCATTGGAAACATCGCACAGGATTATACCAAGAAGGGATTGCTTGCCCCAGATGATTTATTAGAAACTTTAGTGGAGCGGGAATTGGTAAATAATATTTCCAAGGCGGGTATAATTCTCGATGGCTACCCCCGGACAATTGCACAGGCTGAAACATTATTTAAACTTGCCGACAAACACGGCATTCAGGTTGCACAAGTTGTTTTTTTGGAGGTTGAAAAAGGTGAATTAGTTAAAAGAGGTATTGAGCGCAGTAAAATTTCCAACAGGGAGGACGACCAAAATCCTGACATTATCAAGAAGAGGATAGATGTGTACGAACTTGAAACCAAACCTGTCGCTGATTTCTACTCAAAGTACGGACTTGTCACAAAAATATTAGGAGAAGGAACTTTTGACGAAATAACCACCAGGATTATTAATGGCATTAAACGCAACTGAATTTAACCTTGAAGTAACAGAATCCTCCCCAACGGATAAAAACCGAACGAAATTGGTTAAAATATCTCTCAAATAGGTAACTTAAAAATTTCTACCTTAGTTGGCTGATATTCCCCGCATCCAATATTTGGCGGTTTTGGTATAAACGTTTGCTGTTATAAACTTTTTTCTGCATGAAAGCCATTGCACTTATTTGCTGTATACTTGTTGCTATCACCATATTTACGTACTCCTGCCAAACCGGCAACGGTGCTGCAAAGGATGAAGTAAGCTATAATTTTGACATCCGCCCCATCCTGTCCGACAAATGCTTTGCCTGCCATGGCCCCGACGCAAATAAACGTAAGGCGCACCTGCGGTTAGATATTGGTGACTCAGCCTTGGCTCCATTAAAAGACATGAAGGGTGCTTTTGCACTGGTACCCGGCAAACCGGATGAAAGCGAAGTGTACAAAAGGGTTAGCTCAGCCGACCCAACGTACCAAATGCCCACACCACAGTCGCACCTCGGTTTATTAACTGAAGACCAGGTGGCCACTATTAAAAAATGGATTCAGCAAGGTGCCAAATACGAAAGGCACTGGGCCTTTACCGCCCCCAAAAAGGCACCCCTGCCCAAAGTAAGCGATGAAAAATGGGTGAAGAACGACATAGACTATTTTACCTTGGCCAAGATGGAGCAGAAAGGCCTTACACACAATGAGGAGGCTGATAAGGAAAGGTTGTTAAAAAAAGCTTCGCTGGACATTACAGGCCTGCCACCCTCTTTGGACGTGATGGACGATTTTTTGAAAGACAACAGCGCCAATGCATACGAGAAGGTTGTTGACCGCTTACTTGCCAATACGGCTTATGGCGAGAAAATGGCTGTGCATTGGCTTGACGTTGCCCGCTATGCCGACAGCTACGGTTACCAGGATGATAACATACGCACGCAATGGCCCTGGCGCGACTGGGTGATACACGCCTTTAACAACAACCTGCCCTATGATAAGTTTTTAACCTGGCAAATTGCAGGCGACATGCTGCCCAATGCCAACAAGGAACAAGTGCTGGCAACTGGTTTTTTCCGCAACCACAAATACACGGAAGAAGGCGGCGTAATACCCGAAGAATACCGGATTGAATATATATTGGATAAAACAAAAACCTATGGCCGCGGCATATTAGGCGTTACCATTGAATGTGCCCAGTGCCACGACCACAAATACGACCCCTTTAAACAAAAAGACTATTATTCGCTATTTGCATTCTTCAACAATACCAAAGAAATAGGGTATGAGGGGGATGTTTCCCAATCAAAACCGGCAAAAAACCCGTTGTTGGTTATCAATGATTCTGACAGGAATACATTATTAAGATTCATCAATTTTAAAGATACCGGCAAATTAACGGTATCTGTGATGGGTGAGCTTGACACTGCACGTAAAACATATATCTTAAAAAGAGGCGTGTACGATGCCCCATCTGTAGAGGTAAAACCCAATGCCATACCCGCCGTTATGGGTTACGATACTACCCAATACCCCCGCAACAGGCTGGGGCTGGCCGCCTGGACGGTTAGCAAAAACAACCCTTTAACCGCGCGCGTATTTGTAAACCAAATGTGGCAGGAGTTTTTTGGCAGAGGATTGGTAAAAAGTACAGGAGATTTTGGCATGCAGGGAGATTTGCCAAGCCACCCGGAATTATTAGATTGGTTAGCTGTTGATTTTATGGAGCATGGCTGGGATATAAAGCGCTTGGTAAAGCAAATAGTAATGAGTGCCACCTACCGCCAAAGTGCCAAGACCAATGAGGACAAAATAAAAAAAGACCCCGAGAATATTTATTTGTCGCATGGCCCCAGGTACAGGATACCGGCAGAGTTTGTGCGCGACCTTGTATTGAGCAGCAGCGGTTTGTTGGTAAGAACAATTGGCGGCCCCAGCGTAAAACCTTACCAGCCAAAAGGCTTGTGGGAGGCTGCTTCTTCTGGCCGTGGGGTACTGGCAACCTATAAACAGGAACATGGGGATGCCTTATACCGCAGGGGTATGTATACCTTTATAAAGTTAACAGTGCCGCCGCCATCCATGGGCATATTTGATGCCAGCAACCGCGACCAATGCGAGGTAAAACGCAGCAAAACCAACACGCCCTTGCAGGCCTTGGTAATGATGAACGACCCCACGGTGCTGGAAGCATCCAGGGCGTTGTCGCAAAAACTGATGGCAGAAAACACCACTCCGCAGGAAAAGATTGCAAAAGCCTTCAGGCTTATTGTTTGCCGCAAAGGTGCAGATAAGGAACTGGCCATTTTGCAGGGCTATTACGATGACCAGTTGCAGGCGTTTAAAACCAAAGAGATTGATGCAGGCGTAACGCTGTCGGCTGGGGAATACCCACAGGATGCAAAATTGGATGCCAATACAACCGCCGCTTTAATGAAGACAATTGAAACTATTTATAATTTAGAGGAGACGATAGAGAAGACGTAGAACCGGGATTTTGGGGATTTGAAGGGATTATGGGGAAATTAGAGGTTAACCACATAGGCACATAGAGAACAAAGAATACACATAGATATTGATAGAAAACATAGTTGAGTATAAAGCTTTAAGCATATGAGAGTATTAAATGAACTATATGAGTTTTTTTTACCTATAGTTTCTCCTATGTGTAAAAGCAATAACCGCTACAAAGGCGTAATGGATTAAGAGGGGTATACAGATAGAAGCTTTATCCGCTTCTATGTTTCCTTACTTACCTATGTGTAGCTATGTTTTCTATGAACCTATGTGGTAAAAATTACTATTATGGAAAAAGAATTGTTGGAACACGGCCTTAGCTTTAACCGCAGGCGGTTTTTATCAAAAATGAGCATGGGCTTGGGCAGTGTCGCGCTTGGCTCGCTGCTGATACCCGACCTATTTGGCAAGGGTGCCGAAGAAGCCGCCATTACAGGGCTGCCACATTTTGCACCTAAGGCAAAACGGATTATTTACCTGTTTCAAAACGGTGCGCCTTCGCAACTGGATTTGTTTGACTATAAGCCTTTGCTGCAAAAAATGCAGGGGCAGGATTTACCGGCCAGCATTCGCCAAGGGCAGCGCCTAACGGGCATGACTTCCAACCAGGAGCATTTTCCGTTGGCAGGTACGGTGTTCCAGTTTGGGGAGTATGGCCAGGCAAGGGCGCACATCAGCGAGTTGCTGCCCCATACCGCCAGCGTGGTTGACGACCTGTGCATTATTAAAAGCATGTACACCGAAGCTATAAACCATGACCCGGCTTTGACTTTTTTCCAAACCGGTGCGCAAGTGGGTAACAGGCCCAGCATGGGCAGTTGGTTAAGCTACGGGCTTGGCAGCGAAAATAAAAACCTGCCGGCTTTTTGCGTGCTGCTATCAAAAGGCAAGGGCAATGGCCAGGGCGTGTATGCTAAGTTATGGAGTAATGGTTTTTTAGACAGTATACACCAGGGTGTACAGTTTAGCAGCGGGGAAGACCCAGTATTGTACCTTAATAACCCAGACGGCATGAACAAGGCCGACCGGCGGAAAATGCTGGATAAGCTGGGTGAGTTAAATGAGATCTCCTACAAGGAATTTGAAGACCCCGAGATACACACCAAGGTTCAGCAGTACGAAATGGCCTACCGCATGCAAACTGCCGTGCCGGAAATTACGGATACAAGCAAAGAGCCGGAATCAATCGTAAAAATGTATGGGCCGGATTGTTTGGTGCCTGGCACATTTGCTGCCAACTGTTTGTTGGCACGCAAACTGAGCGAAAACGGGGTGCGTTTTGTACAACTATACCACCAAGGCTGGGATGCCCATGGCGACCTGCCCAACCAAATAAAAGGCCAGTGTAAGGATGTTGACCAGGCGAGCGCAGCACTAATAACCGACCTTAAGCAACGTGGCCTATTGGACGAAACATTGGTGGTATGGGGCGGAGAGTTTGGCCGCACCAACTACTGCCAAGGCAAGCTTACCAAAGAGAGTTACGGCCGCGACCACCACCCACGCAGCTTTACTATTTGGATGGCCGGTGGCGGTGTTAAACCCGGCGTATATGGCGAAACAGATGATTTTGGCTATAACATTGTTAAGAACCCCGTGCATGTGCACGATTTTCATGCAACGGCATTGGCGCTGATGGGGCTTGACCATGAGAAACTTACCTTCCGCAGCCAGGGGCGCCGGTATAGGTTAACAGATGTGGCTGGGAAAGTGGTGAAGGATTTGATTGCGTAAAGAAACCCCCATCCCCTAAAGGGGGGAAGAGAGAAAATACAAGGGAGTTGGAATTTGGATTTAGCCGCAAGGCGGCGGCATTATGGTATATAGGATTGATGTGAAAAATAGAAAGCCCCGTAGGGGCGGCATATTAGTAGTAAACGTGTTAGTAATTGTGTAATAAGCTCCGCAGGAGCGGTATGTAAAAATTCGCATTGCTCATAAATGTACCAACCGTTGAAGGGAGTGACACAACGAAGCACAATAGCATTCCTTCAGCCGGTAACAAAAACAAAAAACAACGGATATCATCCGTTGCCGATATAAACGAAAAAAGCAGCTATATGAACAGGAGAAAATTTGTACAACAGTCTGCGCTTGGGGCAGGCAGCTTTTTAATTATGAAGGATTTGTTTGCCAAACCCAAGGGCAAAATATATGGCTACAACCAAATGCAGTACACGCTGGATACGGAATGGAGCAAGGCCGATGCCGCTCAGTTTCCGGTAAACGACTGCCATGAAATGGTACAGGACAAGCACCACCGCATTATACTGCTTACCAACGAAACAAAGAACAATGTAATGTTCTATAATACCAACGGTAAGCTGCTGAATACCTGGGGGCACGATTTTCCTGGGGCGCACGGCTTAACCCTGCATAGTGAAAACGGCACCGAGTATTTATACATTACCGATACGGTAAAGCACCAAGTATACAAAACCACCATGGACGGCAAGGTGTTGCTTACCATTGACCCGCCCATGGATTTGGGCATTTACAAAACCAAGGAAGAGTTTATACCCACCGAAACCTGCATTGACGAAAACGGCGACATATTTATTGCCGATGGTTACGGCGCGCAATACATATTGCAATACGACAGCACCGGCAAACTGAAAAACCACTTTGGCGGCAGGGGCGACGGCGATATACATTTTGACAATGCCCACGGCATTTGCTTTGACAGGCGCAAACCGCAAACCACTTTGCTAATCACTGACAGAACGCGTAATTGCTTTAAGCGTTTTACGCTTGACGGCCAGTTGCAGGATATTACCCATTTGCCTGGTGCCTGTGTGTGCCGGCCGGTGGTGCATGGCGACTACTTGTATGCGGCCGTGTTACGCTCGCCCGATTTGGGAGCAGAAAACTCAGGCTTTGTTACCATTTTGGATAAGGATAATAAAGTGGTTAGCAATATTGGCGGTACCGAACCGCAATATGTTGACGGCAAACTACAACCCATGAAACAGGCCGAAAAGATATTTAGAAACCCGCATGACGTGTGTGTGGATAGGGATGAAAACCTGTATGTGGCCCAATGGGCATCTGGCAAGGTGTACCCATATAAGTTGAAGAGGGTATAAACCCCAGCCCTAAAGGGAGCAGCGAGTGATTGTAAACGCGGATAAACTGGTCTGAAAGGCTGGAGTATATCCTTATATTACTTGCCCTTTGTTATCGATAATTCCTTTTATTTCTTACAAATCTGTATAATCGATTAGCCCCAAAAACAAACAGTATTGATGAAGTTTAAAAATATTGCCGCTGCCCTGCTTGTTCCGTTGAATGTTTTGTTGCTTTTCTTTATGGTTGTAGAAGGCAGGCTTGTTGTGCCGGCTTGGTTACAGGTTTTTGGCAGGATGCACCCCTTGGTGCTGCACTTCCCAATTGTGTTAGTTCTGTTATATGCCGCATTGGAATTGTGTACTACCAAAAAGATAAAACAAGAGGGTTGGTATGGTGTTATTGCGGATGTGTTGCTTTTGTCCGCTGCTTTTACCGCCGCTGGTACCGCATTAATGGGGTTAATTTTATCCAAAGAGCCAGGGTATGATGCCGATACTGTAGTACTGCATAAATACCTGGGTGCGCTAACCTCGTTCGCGTTGTTTGGCTTGTATAGTTTTAGGGGCAAGCTTCAGCACGAAGGCACATTTTCAAAACTGTTTACGGGCATAACCGCTATTGTATTGTTATGGGCCGGGCATTTGGGCGGCAATATTACACACGGCAACAATTTTGTGTTAGCCCCTGTTACACCAGACCATAAAAAACCGCCCGTGGCTTTGGAAGATGCCTACGTGTATAACGACCTTGTGCAACCCATTATTGAAGCCAAGTGCTTACAATGCCACAACAGCAGCAAAAGCAAAGGCGACCTGATAATGGAAACCAAAGAACTTTTATTGAAAGGCGGCAAGGACGGTAAGTTGTGGGATACCAGCCAGGCAGATTTAGGCTTGTTGATGAAACGCATACACCTGCCTGCCGAAGACAAAGACCATATGCCCCCCGATGGCAAACCGCAATTAACCGACCAAGAGGTTGAAACACTATATGCCTGGATAAAAACCGGGGCTAATTTTGACAATAAGGTAATTGAACTGCCCGAAACAGACACGCTGCGCACACTGGCCGCCAAAGCATTAAAGCAAAGCACCGAGGAGCAGTTTGAATTTGCCGCTGCCAGCGACAAAGAGATTACCAAGCTCACCAATAATAACCGGGTAATTGCGCAGATTGCCCTTGGCTCACCCGCACTGGCGGTTACCTTTTATAACAAGCCGTTTTACAGCGGCAAGGCATTGGAGGAACTAAAAAGCATAGGCAACAACATAACCGAGCTTAACCTCGACAATATGCCGGTAAAAGATGAAGACCTAAAAACCATCAGCACCTTTACAAACCTGCGCAAGTTGATTTTGAACAATACCGATATTACCGGTGCAACGCTGGGCGAACTTAAAAACCTGCCGAACATAAAAACCATTTCACTATCCGGCACGGCTGTAAAGGCAGGTCAGTTAGGCGTGTTGGGTGGCTTGCCCAAGCTGAGGCATGTGTATTTATGGAACACTGGTGTTAATGATGCCGATGCGGCCAAATTGCAACAAAAGGATAACAACATAGCTTGGTTCACAGGGTTTAGAGGGGATACGGTTATTATGAAACTAACCACACCCATATTACTAAATGAGCAGGTAGTAATAACCAAGCCAGTAAAACTGCGGTTGAAAAATTATATAAAAGGTGCCAGCATACGCTACACCACGGATGGCAAGGACCCAGACAGCCTTGCATCACCCCTGTATGACACCAGTGTAGTGATAAACAATGACGAGACCATACGGGCAAAAGCATTTAAGCCCGGGTGGATAAGCAGCGACATAGTGGAGCAGCATTTTTTTAAAAGTGGCTTTGTAGCCGACAGTGTTGTTTTGTTAACACCAACGGACGTTAAATACAAAGGAATAGGTGGCAAAACACTGATAGACTTAGACAAAAGCGACCTGAGTTTTGGAAACGGTAAATGGCTCGGTTACAGGGATAATGACATGCAAGCGCTGTTGCTGTTTAATAACCCCGTAAAAGTACAAAGCATAACATTTAGCGCTTTAATGAACGTGGGCGGTTTCATTTTTCCCCCAACAAGGGTTGACGTATGGGGAGGCCCGGATGAAAAGCACCTAAAAATGCTTGGTACCATAACACCTAATCAACCTACCAAGGAAATGACGGATGCCAAAAACCTTAGCCTGCAAGTAAGTTTTGCACCCACCGAGGTGAAATGTATTAAATTTTTAGCTGTACCCGTACACAGCCTGCCCCAATGGCATGCTGGCAAAGGGCAAAAAGGCTGGGTGTTTATGGATGAGGTGTTTGTGAATTAGAACGCCCCTATGCATGCCCCCATCCCCTAAAGGGGGGTAATGAGACGAAGAGTTTGCTGTAAATGATTTTTATAAGGACACAAAATGAAGGGGCGGTGCCGGGTGTTGGTACATTGGTTTACCAGAATAGAAAGTACGTTTCATGCTTTTGTCAACGCCAATATTGCTTCTTAATGACTTATTGCCCCAATGACTAGTGGCTATTTTATCGCTTCCTGCGCCATTACCTGTTTTTCGCGCTGCCACCAGCGCACGCCGATAATGCCGGCCACGGTAAGCGGGGTTAGCATAAGGTAGAGTATGCCTGCATTTAGTCCCCTGGCAGGTTTAACACCCAATTGTGAGGCTGTTTTAGTGCAGATGGAGCACTGCGCAGCGCACTGGCCGGCCATAAAAACAGTAATGAGTAATACCGCTGATAAACTAATAGCCCTTTTTTTCATAAACTGCTGAATTCTTTGCAAAGATATGCTGCTTAGGTTAGCAAAAAATTTTTACCTTACCAGTTCAATTCTACACATGAGAAACAGGAGAAAATTTTTAAAGCATGCTATGCTTACGGCAGGCGCATTTTCTGCGTCAAGCCTTTTCAACCTTTCGCTGGCCAAGAGCTTTTCAACAGCCAATGAAGCAGTGGATGGTTTTACGCCCCAGGAAGTTGCCGGCGATGAAGATTTCTGGACGGTTATACAGCAGGCATACACCGTTGATCCCAACATAATCAACCTCAATAACGGGGGCGTTAGCCCCTCCCCGCGCATTGTGCAAGAGGCCGTGGACCGCTACAATAAAATGTCCAACGAAGGCCCGTCGTATTTTATGTGGCGTATATTGGACCAAGGCCGGGAGCCGCTGCGCCAAAAATTAGCCGCCCTTGCCGGTTGCAGCGCCGAAGAAATTGCGATAAACCGCAACTCCAGCGAGGCGCTGATTACTGTTATATATGGCCTTGATTTAGAACCCGGCGATGAGGTACTGGGTACCAAGCAGGATTACCCCAACATGATAAACGCCTGGAAACAAAAAGCTCTGCGCAATGGCATTAAATACACCCAGATAAGTTTCAACTTCCCTATTGAGAATGATGAGGAGATTGTGGCGGCGTATGAAAAAGCCATCACCCCAAAAACCAAGGTAATACATGTTACCCACATGGTAAACTGGCTGGGGCAAATAATGCCGGTAAAAAAGATTGCCCGAATGGCACATGCCAGAGGCATAGAAGTTATTTGTGATGGTGCACACTCATTCGGGTTGATGGATTTTAAGATTCCCGACCTGGAGTGTGATTATTTTGGCACCAGCCTCCACAAATTTTTAAGTGCGCCCATAGGCAGTGGCATGCTATATATCAAAAAAGAAAAAATTGGCAAAATATGGCCACTGGTTTGCAACGACAACCCCCGTGGTACCGATATCCGTAAATTTGAAACGCTTGGCACGCGCAGCTTCCCGATTGAACAGGGTATTGGCGAGGCGCTAAATTTTCACAATGCCATCGGCCCTAAAAGAAAAGAAGAGCGTATACGCTACCTTAAAAATTACTGGGCAAACAAGGTTAAGGATATACCGGGCGTATCGTTGAGTACTTCGCTAAAACCTGAATTCTCATGCGCCATTTGCGGGGTAAGCATACAAGGCATGACGCCGCAGGAATTGGATAAGCAACTTTTTGAAAAATACAAAGTACACGTAGTGGGTATTACCTGGGAAAATGTAAGCTGCGTGCGAGTTACCCCGCATGTATATACCAAATTGCAAGACTTAGACACGTTTGCAGGGGCTATTGAAGAAATAGCCAAAAGCAAAAAAGTGTAATTTGACGGCGTTAATATTCAATATTATCCGACTGTTTTATTAAGATATACCCAAATAGCCGCTCTTAGCAAAGCGGCTGTTTTATTTAACGATATTGATACTTACTTTGTATGATGAAATTGGTGTTGACTGTCTTTTTTGTGGTAATTGGTTTGGTTACGGGGCATGCGCAACAGCCGGGTACCAGCCATATTGCTGACACGGAAAAGCGCATCGCCGCCGGGCAGGTTTCCAATGGGGAGGCGAGCGTAGCCTCCGGCAACTTTACAGTACATTATTACCAATTGTACTGGCAGGTAGACCCCGCCGTAAATTATATCAAGGGCAAGGTTACCGCGCATTTTACCATATCACAAGCCACATCATCCATTATTTTTGATTTTTCACACGTTCTTACAGTTGACAGTGTGCTTCAGCACAATCAAAAAATAAGTTTTACCCAGAATACTGATGAAAGCCTTGCCCTTCATTTAGGCCACATGTATAATTCGGGGAAAATGGATTCTGTAACCATTTACTACCAAGGCATCCCACCTGCAGATAACCAGGCTTTTGTACAATCTTATCATAATGGTGCGCCGATTATCTGGACATTGAGCGAACCTTATGGTGCAAAAGACTGGTGGCCATGCCGCAATGGTTTGGATGACAAGGCCGACAGCATTGATGTGTATATTATCCATCCCTCGCAATACAAAGCCACTTCAAATGGTTTGCTGCAAAGCGAAATAACGGTGAACAACACCATGACCACTTTTTATAAACACAGATACCCCATAGCCAGCTATCTGGTTGCCTTTGCTGTAAGCAACTATAGCGTATATAGCACCACAGTGCAATTGGGCAATAACAGTCTGCCGCTGGTATATTACGCCTACCCCGAGAACCTGAACGACTTTGTAACCTACTCCTATATCATTGAAAATGCACTTAAGCTTTATAACAATGTGTTTGGCGATTACCCTTTTATGAAGGAAAAATATGGGGAAACACAGTTTGGCTTTGGCGGTGGTATGGAACACCAAACAAATTCGTTTGTGCAGGAAGTGGCGACAAACCTTGATGTACATGAACTGGCACACCACTGGTTTGGCGATAAGGTTACCTGTGGTAGTTGGCATGATATATGGCTTAATGAAGGGTTTGCCACTTATTTGGCCGACATTTTATATACTGAAAAAACAAGCAGTTCGTATTACAAACCATTTGTGCAATACGACCTCAATTTGGTTTTAGCAAAGCCCAACGGATCGGTTTGGGTGGATGACACTACCAATATGGACAGGATTTTTGACGCGCGGCTATCTTATTCAAAAGGTGCATTTTTACTTCGTATGTTGCGCTGGACTTTAGGGGACAGTGTTTTTTTTAACGGTTTACGCAGTTACTTGGATGACCCTGCTTTGCAATATTCATTCGCAAAAACAAGTGATTTGCAAAAACATCTAGAGGCAGCCGGCAACACAAGCCTTGACTATTTTTTTCAACAATGGTTTTACGGGCAGGGCTACCCAAGTTTCACGGTTAAATGGCAGCAAAACTTAAATAATTACGCCCATATAACCGTAAGCCAGGTAACATCGGATGCTTCGGTAAGTTTTTTTAAAGTTCCGCTGGCCGTTACTTTTAAAAACAATACCCAAACTAAAACTGTTGTAATAAACGATACCGCCAATAACCTTGATACAAGCCTTGACATTGGTTTTGCCGCAGACACAGTTTTAATTGACCCCGACCAGCAACTGATAAGCAAGAACAATGTTTCCATAAAATTAAGTGACGCCTCAGTGCAGGTAAACGATATCTCTGTTTACCCCAACCCCTTTGGCAACCAATTTACAGTAAGCGTTAAAAACCCGCAAAGCAACAGCCTGCAGACGCAGTTGTTTACGGCAGACGGCAAAAGAATATTTGTTAACACCTATCAATTATCAGAGGCTGATGCGTTGTTACAAGTGCAACCAGTTTTATATTTACCGCCGGGAATATATTTGTTAGTGCTTGACTGCGGGAATAGGCATGTGGTTATAAAGTTGGTGAAAGGATAAGTGAATGTTTTACGGATTTTAAAATAAATATCTTTGTCCGCCTTTGTTGGTGTTTTCACCAGCAAAGTTTCTACCATCGTCTAACCCATTACTGTCGATGTTGGTGAAAACACCAACATCGGCGGCTGAATAAATACGAGGAAGTTCCCTTTGCGTAATAACAGAAGAAAGCATTATAACCTATGCAAAAAACACCACCAAGCTGTTAAACATTTTTTTAAAAAGGGTAGAAACATTTAAAAGGCATGGCAAGGGCAAAGAAGAAGGAAAAAGGGAAGGCGAAAGAAAAGCCAACAAAAAAAGGCAAATGGTGGGTTGTGCTTGTGTTGATGGTGCTGCTGCTGGGCGGATACATCGGTTATACATACTGGCACCAATTACAGGAGGAAAAAAAATCAAGGTTTGCTTTTTATCCATCATTTGGTATCAGCCTGCCTATAGGCTACAACATACATGGTATTGACGTAAGCAACCACCAAGCGTATATATACTGGCCGGGCGTAAAGCAAATGACAGCGGGGGGCATAAAAATAGAATTCGCTTTTATAAAAGCCACCGAAGGTTTGAATGATACGGATAAACAATTTAAGCACAACTGGCAGTCGGCCGGGGAACTGGGCATAGCGCGGGGCGCCTATCACTATTTTCTGGCCACTAAAAGCGGCAAGGAACAGGCACAGAATTTTATAAAAAACGTTACCCTGGTGCATGGCGACTTGCCGCCTGTGTTAGATGTGGAAGACCTGTATGGCGTAAACCCCGCAGTGATGCGGGCTGGCGTAAAAGAATGGCTGCAAACAGTGGAAGCAGCTTACCATGTGCGGCCGATTATTTATTCGTTTGCAGATTTTTACAACAATAACCTTGGCAGGGAGTTTAAGGATTACCCGCTGTGGGTAGCGCATTATATTGAGCAAAGCAGGCCTAAAATTAAGCGTGACTGGACTTTTTGGCAGCATAGCGATGCGGGCAAAGTAAATGGGGTAACCACCAAGGTTGATTTTGATGTTTTTGGTGGAGATTCAACTGATTTTGCCGGGCTGTTGATAAAATAATGTTGCAACATAGTTTGAATGCCATGAATTAATTCACCAGCGTGAACAAAGTTGGCACTATAAAAGTTATATAAGTTGTCATCCATTGGTTATTGAATCTCAACCTTTAAGATAGGCTGAACATTACCTAACTTTATTTTTCAAACAATATTATGGAACCCGAGGTAAGAGAGTTTTTACAGCGTATATCACTGTCGCTGGGCATAGGTATTTTATGGCTGATACTAAATTCCACATTTGGTATCATGTTCGATTATGCTTTTATCTACGACCATATAACCTTGGGCAACATCATATTTTATGTATGGTTTTTAGCAAGCCTGTTTTTTATGATAAAACTGTATAGAAAACTTTGGAAGGGTAAGTTGTAGCAAATCCAATCAAACTCTGTCCCAAATCAACTCGCGCTGGTATGGTCTGATATAATTACCCATTTGCCATTTACTTTTCTAAACAATAGCGTAAAAATGCCGCTTAAATCCCCGATTGTTCTTTGCAGGTGAAATTTTCCCAGCACAAAATAATATTCACTGCCCAAGGGCTTTACTTGCAACAGCGTGAATTGTAGCTTGCCCATGGCCGTAGTATCCGGGTAACGTTTTTTGTAGCCCTCCAAAGTGTTTTGCCAGCCATAGGTGGGGCCGCTTTTACCCACAAACAACAGGCTGTCGTTTTTCCAATAACTTTGCATAAAGGCATCAATGTTTCCGTTGTTCCATGCAGTGGTTTGCAACTGTAGCACATCTCTCACAGCTTTCTCGTCTTTTGACTGCGCTGCGGCAAACAAGGTTATCACGCAAAACAGTACAACACCGCTAAAATATTTCATACGATTGTTTTTTAAATTTAGGTTGTCAATTTTATCGGCCGCAGCTTTTCATCTGCTACCGTGGTTTGTATTTGGCTTCTTCAAAAATTTGCTTGGGTGGCGTTTGTAGCAGGGTGGCCAACGTTCTTTTTTCGTCTTGCTGCATCCATTTTTTTACGATTTGCCAGCCTACAAACTGGCCAATAAAACCAGGCGAACCTTCACCCAGCACCTCGGTTTTGGGGCCGTCGGCCATATAGTCTTTTGTTTGGCCGGGGTCGTTTACGTATAATAGGTTGTCATTTTGTACAAAATAGTTCCATATCAAAGCCTCATGCGCATAACATCCCTGCAACTGCCTGTCGGTATAACCTGTTTTTATACTGTCGGGTGTTTCTGGCATCAAGTTGTCAAGTACGTACAATCTTTTGCCCGCTTCCACCATTTGGTAGGCAAGCGGCAGGTTGCCTTTGGTTTCAGGGTAAATATCAGTAATAATATTTTTTATGCAGTTAACCGCAACGTAGCCCGCCTCAAAACGGCGGCTTTGGTATTGGGGGTATACATCAGCAATATAATCGGTGTTGTAGGCCGGGTAATCTTTGCCAAGATACAGTTGCAAACCCACTGCAAAACCACTGGTGGTAAGTACATTGCTATAGCCTTCCAACGGGCCGATAAACGTGATAAAACTCTGCGGCAGTTTATAATCAGGAAAATAATACCGTACAAATTGCATGGCTCTTTTAACTTCTTTTACTTCCGCGTCTATGGAGGGGTATTTTGCCTGTACCGTATCAAACACTGGTTTATAGTCGTGTATGAAAAGTTTAACCTTGGTAAGCGTACTGTCTTTATTCATCGGTACGGCCAGCAGGTTAAACAAATAATCGTTGATGAAATGCGGGTATTTTTGTTGCAGTGCATCCAGCGAAGCTTCCAAATGGGTAGTGTCTAAGGCAAAAAAATCCCTGTCGAACCGTAATGTGTCTAACTGGATTTTTACACCCGATACATTGGGAATATTTCTTTTATGGCCACAAGAAAATGCCCACAAGGCTATAAATACAAAAAATGCCGTTTTTTTCATACCGCTAAATAACGTTAAACCTGCCACAGGAGTATAGTAGAACCGGGATTTAGAGGATTTTTTATGATTTATGGCGAAATGATACATAAGTACGCACGCAATAACAAGCACAAAATCACTCAATCGCCAAATCAGCAATACCCCTAAACCCTTATGTAAATTTTCTTTTTGTTAAGCCAATAGCCAAAACTCCAGCAGATGAGCATATAGGTGATGGCTTGTATTAAGGAGCCCACATACGGTGATGCCAGACTGAAAATATTAACAAAAAGCCAGTTCCACAAAGGCTTGTCGCCAATTTGTATTACATAAAATGCAATGATTAATAATTCGGACAGCAGATAAACCGGCAGTGGGTTTTTGCCCACCGTTTCAAAAAAGGTAGTCCATTGGCCTTTTTTGTTTTGAAAATCAATCAAATAAATTACGGCAGAAAGTATCAGGCAATCCAGCCCAACTGTTTGCAGCACAAAAGAGCTGGTCCACAGTTTTTTGTTTATCGGGAAGGTGTAGTTCCAAAAATGTGCTATCACCAACAATACAAAGCCCCAAAGCATAATTTTAGTGAGGCCTTCGTACGTTTTGCCTTTTTCCTGTACATATTTGCCCACGGCATAACCGCCTACCACATTGCCAATGGCAGGGAAGGTTGAGAGGAACCCTTCGGGATCAAACGGTACCCTAACACCGCCATAATGGTCGGCATACATGTGCTTAACACCAATCAGCCAAGTGTCAAGTTTAAAAATAGGGTTTGCCTGTATCGCGAGTGGGTCGGGGCTGTCACCCAATAAAACCATGATGGGCCAATAAGCCACGAGTATGATAACGGTTATGATGATAGTAGTGCGAAGCTTAAAAAAGTAAATCATAAGCGAGGCAAACAGGTACCCGAGAGCAATACGTTGCAACACGCCGAATATCCTTGTTTCTGAAATAGGCCTAAAAGAAATATGGCCATCCACCTTTTGCACAAACGGAAACCAATACATAAGGTATCCCAGTAAAAATATGATGGCTGCCCTTTTAAATATTTTGCCCAATACTTTGGAGGTTGGGTAGGTACCCCATTTTTTCATCACAAAACTCATGGCATTGCCCACGGCAAACATAAAGGAAGGGAATACCAGGTCGGTTGGTGTAAACCCATTCCATAAAGCATGGTGTAGGGGCGCAAACGTGGTTTCGTCGTTGCCGGGGGTGTTAACGATAATCATAAAGCAAATCGTCATACCCCTGAAAACGTCAAGCGCAGTAAAACGCTGCACTTCTGTGGTGAGGAAGTTTTGGTCGTTCGTTGCCATAAAAAGCAATGTTGGTTTTAAATGTTTCGCGAAAGATGCCTAACACAAGGCACCTAAGGTATAGGAATATTGATTATGATAATTACCCTGTTAAAGGAATTTTTTAATGAGTTGCACAAGCAGTGAAAGTAGAACGCTGATAATTATCATGGTGGTGATGGGAAAGTACAGCCGGAAGTTTTCTTTCTCCACCCGAATATCACCGGGAAGCCTGCCAAACCAATTGAGCTTATCGTGGAAAAAATATATAATTATCCCGACTGCCACGAGTATAACGCCCGCTATGATGATGTATTTGCCTGTTTGCATGTAATGCAGAAAATTTAGCGCAGGTACAACCCAAATTGTTTCGGTAATCGCCTCACCCCAAACCCCTCTCCTCGCGGAAGAGGGGCTTTGCGAAGAACACATTTGAAAAATGCAGTTTTCCTTAGCGATAATTTGTATGCCCCCTTGCTGGTTAATTTATAGGCAAGAGGTCTTTTTTTGAAATATTTCCCCGCCGTTTTCTAATAATGTAAAATTAAAACAAACCATCCGGCATTTAAAGCATTGGTTATGCCGAAATTATTTAGATTAGCGGAGTAATAAATGTTACGGCTTCGATTACCAAAAAATACCGTCATGTTGAAAAGAAAATGGCTTAGATATACACTGGTTGTAATACTGCTGCTTGTTGTAGTATACTTATTAGGCCCGCACCCTTCAAAACCTGTTTATGGCACAGTTATACCCGAGGTGCCTGCGGATACGGCAGCATTAAGGCAGTACATACAGCAGCAAGAAAGCACGCACAAAATAAAGCCCAACAACGAAGCAAGGATTGTTTGGTTGAATGATTCGCTAAAAAACAAAACTGACTACTCCATCGTTTACCTGCATGGCTTTTCCGCCAGCCAGGAAGAGGGTGCGCCCATACACACCAACATAGCCAAGGAGTTTGGCTGCAACCTATACTTATCAAGGCTGGCGGAACATGGCATTGACACCGCCGACCCCATGATTAACCTTACTCCCGATAAATACTGGGAAAGCAGCAAACAGGCATTAGCCATCGGAAAACAGTTGGGTAAAAAAGTTATTTTGATGGGTACTTCCACAGGGGGGACCAATGCCTTGCAACTGGCGGCGGCATACCCTGATGAGGTGGCAGCCGTTGTATTAATGTCCCCTAATATTGCCATTTTTGACAAGAGTGCCTGGATACTCAACAAACCATGGGGGCTGCAGATTGCCCGGATGGTGGTTGGCGGCAAGGACATGGTTTCCACCGATACGATGCCGCTCAACAAGCAATATTGGTACACCCGGTACCCGATTGAGGCAGCCGTACAATTACAGGAAATGGTTGGCACCTCCATGACCAAAGAAACCTTTGCCAAAGTAAAACAGCCTTTGCTGCTGCTATATTATTACAAAGACGAGGTACACCACGACAGCACCGTTAGCGTGCCTGCCATGCTTACCATGTTTGACCAGCTTGGCACACCGGCAGATAAAAAAGTAAAAGAGGCAATACCCAATGCCGGCAGCCACGTGATTGGCAGTTATATTAGGAGCAAAGACCTGCTAAGCGTGCAAACAGCCATTGAGAAATTTATGCAAGGCACCCTCAACCTGCCTAAAACCGGCAATAGCGGCATAACAAGGGTTACACAATAAATAATTATTTGAGCCTGAGAGGTTTGCCGAAATGGGGAGAAATATTGGCTGGTGGAATCGCTTTCAAATATCGCCAACCCTAAAAGGGCTGACTTTTAATAGCCCCCGACAAAATCGGGGCAAAGACAAAGAGGAGTTTGTGCCCAACCCTAACGGGGTTGAACACTTTTACTTTATTTGTTAAACCTCAGGGAGGTTCCGTGGTAGAATATTCGCATACCGCTGTTATCATCGAAGGTTTGTCTATGTTTGGCTCCGCTGGAGTTGTTAACCTACTTTAAATTTATTTGAGTAGGCAAAGCGTTTGCCGGAAAATGATATGCCTTTTTCGTCCAATAAAATTATAGGTATTCTTATTTATTATAAGGTGTTTCGTTAATCCAGTTAAAGCCTCTGCTTACCAGCGGAAACTTTTTAAGATCGTATTTTTTCATGGTTATCAAAAGGCTGTCTTTATTCTTCCAAAGTCCGTTCAATAATAGCGTGTCTTTACCTTTCAATCTGTAGTTGAAATAAGATTTAAGGGTTGTGTCGCTGTATTCAAACATGGCAATGCGCTTTGCAATGGTGTCCATTTTTAATGCGAAGCGCCGGGTGCTGTCATCCATCATCTTTAAACCCGCACTTTCCGCACTGCTAATAATTAATTTGCTCCACCGTACAGTATCTGTGGTAAGGGGTGGAATGGTGTCATGTTTTTTTAACAAACGTTTCCACATTGTAAATGCCATACAGGGCTGGCTTAGGAGCCTCGTCACCATATTGTTTTAAGGCATCGGAGGCATCTTTTACATCATTAAACAAAACATACCCAATTAATAAAACCTTTAAGGCAACCATACTGATATTTAACCATTTTTTCTTGAATTTGGGTATGTGCCTGCTTGCTGGTGCAGCCTGCCTGTTGGTAATAAAAAAATCAACCAAACGTTTCCGCTCTTGTAACAACAGGAACAACGACATGATAACCAGTGTGGTAGAAAGTAATTTAACCGGCACATCAAAACAATAATTAATGGCCATAATATTACCAGCAACAACCAGCCCTAAAATGGCACCTAATAAAGTAGTGCGCCTAAAAAGCAATAACAGCCCGGTTATTACCTCCCCAAAACCGGTGAAATAATTAAAGCCTTTTGAGTACCCCATGTACGTCCACGCAAGGCCCATGGGGGATGATTTGCCATACGGTTCCAGCAGCCTATTTAACGATGGGTTGGGGAACTGCAACTTAAACACTTTATAAAAACCATAATTTAACATCGTAAACGCCGCATAATACCGCACCACCACTGTAAGCCAGTAGTATAATGTGTTATAGCTTTTCCGGCGGGTGTCAATGGCAGTCCACAGTAAGCTTCCAACGGTAGCCGTAAAAAATATCAGCAATATTATTACATAGTCGTAAGTGGTGTCTCCGCTGCCATTGGTAAAAGTATTGATGTCGTACGACAGGCGGAGGATGTGCTTGCCCACCCATGGAACAAACTGCTGGAAAGGTTTTATGTAGTAGCCATAAGCATAGTCGATATAAGGAATAAAACCGTTTGGGTTGAAAAAAACATACAACACAAATACGAGGAAACAAAAACGGAATGATAATTTTTTCACAAAGCCCCAGGGGGCAAATTTATTAGCGGCGTGTTCCATACAGTTTGTTTATACATTTGTTACATAGTTAAGAAAAAGCAGGCGAAGAAAAAAGGTTTTATAACATTATTTGCAGCAACATGGGCCGTAACATAATATTTCTTGTAAACCCGGTGGCAGGCACTTCAAAAAAAGAAGCCGTGCTGAAAGAAATAGAAAAAGTGATGGCTGAAAAAGGCATACCGCACAGTTTTGTGCCCACCAACCCTGCCGGTAACTATGGGTTTTTGAAAGAAACCGTTGAAAAAGAAAACATAACCGATATTATAATAGTTGGCGGTGATGGCACTATAAACCATGTAACAGATGCCTTAAGGGGCGTACAGGTAAACTTTGGCATTATACCACTGGGTAGTGGTAATGGCTTAGCGTATGCAGCCGGTATCTCGAGCAAACCACTGCACGCGCTTGAGCAGTTATTGAATGGTACCCCCAAGCCGGTGGATGCCTTTTTAATAAACGACCATTTTTCCTGCATGTTGAGCGGCCTCGGGCTGGATGCCGCTGTGGCTAACGACTTTGCATCGCAGGCTGCACGCGGTTTAATTACTTATACACAACAAACCATTATAAATTATTTTAAGGCGCAGCCTTATCAATTTGAGGTTACCATTGATGGCTTTTCATTTTTTACCGAGGCGTTTTTCATAAGCATTGCCAATGGCAACCAGTTTGGCAACCATGTTACCATTGCGCCTTACGCAAGTTTAAGCGACGGGCTGCTTGATGTGGTAATTGTGCAAAAAATGAACAAGGCCAGGCTGCCCTTTGCCATATTAAAACAGTTGAGGGGTGATAATAAGCTACAGCAACTGGTGGATGATATTTCAAAAAAAACAGTGCTTAATTTTCAAACAGGGGCACTAACCATCAAAAACCTTAAGCTAGCGCCCCTGCATGTTGACGGCGAACCGGTTAAAACGGATGAGGAATTTACCATAAAGGTGTTGAAACACTGCTTTAACCTAATACACCCATAAAATAAATATTCAATAATCAATGTTCAATACACAAATAGCAAGCTAGGCACACGCGGGCTTTTAATTGAAAAATGATTGTCGAATATTGAATATTAGATATTTTGATTCTTAATTTAATGACATTGAACTTACCCGTAAAACTGTGTAATGCCTTGCTGTTTAAAAATCGCGGCGGACCCTGCCAAATTTTAACACCCATATCACATGCTTTTTGCGAACTTGCCACCTACATGAAAAACGTTTTTTATTTTATCAGCATATTATTTTTCGCCTCTTTAATATATACGAAATCCAGCGGCCAGGAAGTAAATAAAAAAGCAGAGGCTGCATACGATAAAGCCATGTTGCAATTGCGCGACGGATTGGTGAGGGATGCAATACCCTTGCTTGGCAAAGCCATTGAATATGACCCCAATTATACCGATGCCTATCTTTCGCTGGCAGGCGTGTATGGCGAATTGAAAAATTACCAGCAATGTATCCACTATTACGAACTGGCTCGTGAGAAGGATAGTGCTTACTTTAGGTATTATGAGCTGCCTTATTCTATTGACCTTGCCGAACTTGGCCGCTTTAGCGATGCATTAAATGCCATTAATGATTTTTTAGCACTGCCAAAATTGGGTGCAAACAGTATTAAAAGCGGGCAATACCGCAAAAACTGTTACACATTTGCGCTGGATTATGCACAAAAGCACGCCTCATCCAACTATACATTTGCGCCGGTCAACCTTGGCGACAGCATCAATTCGGAACACTCCGAATATTACCCCTCGTTTACCATTGACGATACCACTTTTGTTTTTACCCGCAGGGGCGAAGGCGTAAGGGAGGATTTTATGCAAAGTACCCTTACGAAAAACGGCTATACGAAGGCTAAACTGATTGACGGCAGTATAAATATTGAGCCATCTAAAGGAGCTATCAACATTTCCCAAGATGGTGACTGGCTGATATTTGCGGGTAACTTTCCCGGTAAAGGGGATGGTGATTTTGACCTGTATATATCCTACAATACCCCAAGCGGATGGAGCGAGCCGATAAACATGGGGTATAGCATAAATACAGAGTTTTGGGAAAGTTCGCCCAGCATCAGCCCAGATAAAAATGCGTTGTATTTTAGCAGTAACAGGCCTGGCGGCTATGGCGGCAAAGACCTGTATGTGAGTTACCGCAGGCCAAACGGGAGTTGGACACCAGCGGAAAATATGGGGCCCACGATAAATACCGCCGGTGATGAATTGGCCCCTTTTATACATGCCGATAACCAAACGCTGTACTATACCTCCAACGGATTGCCGGGTTATGGGGACAATGATATTTATGTTACCCGTAAAATAAATGGTAAATGGGGCGTGCCCGAAAACTTGGGTTACCCGGTAAACACTGTAAATAATGAAGGCAGCCTTTTTGTGGCATCGGATGGAATTACGGCTTATTATACCAGCGACAGGGCGGATACAAGAGGTGAACTTGACTTGTATAAATTTGAATTACCCAGGGAATACCGCCCGGCAAAAACCCTTTACGTAAAGGGTTATGTTACCGATGCGGTAACCAAAAAATATATACCCTGTTCGGTAGAACTAACTGACGATTCCACCCAACAGGCAGTAACAAAACTGCAAACCGATGAAACCGGTTTTTATTTTGTTACACTGCCCGAGGGCAAAAACTACACTTTTACGGTGAACCGAAAAGGTTATCTTTTTTACAGCGCAGTATTTGCCTTGCAAGGCAAACAGGCAGACAGCACTTATGTAAAAGATATTGAACTGCAACCCATTACCGTAAACTCAACAGTGGCGTTAAAGAATATTCAGTTTGAGCTAAAGTCATTCCAATTGCAGCCGGTAAGCATAACAGAGCTTGATAAATTAGTACAGTTGATGAGCGACAACCCGAGTGTTGCCATACAAATAAGTGGTTACACAGATAATATTGGCAAGGATGCCGATAATATTGTACTATCCACCAACAGGGCCAAGGCTGTTGCCGAGTATGTTGTAAGCAAGGGTATTGATGCCAAACGGCTAACTTGGAAAGGCTACGGTGCAGCAAAACCCATTGCAGACAATGCAACGGAGGAAGGCCGGGCAAAAAACAGGCGAACAGAATTTACAGTAGTGGCAATGTAACCCTCGGTTTAGTGGCTGCCAAAGCGCTTTATTGTAAAAATAGATTTGACAACTTTTTGAAAGTTGTCAAATCTGCGAACAAACATTACCGGCTAATTTTATTCAGGGCGCTTTTTTTAATCATGGCCACTATCTCCACCTTGGGGTCAACAATTTCGGCGATTTTATATTCCAGGCTGGAACCCATCACCTGTGTTGCTTCTGCATCTGTAAGGTTGTACTTTTCTTGCAGCCAGCGCAACAGGCCCTTAGTGGCAATTTTTAAAGCAACATCCAATGATGAATCGGCACCCACGGCCATCAAATAATCATTATTTTCCACCCTTGGGTTTTCCAAGGCAACCGCCGGTTTTTTAATCAACTGCACGGTAAATGCCACGTTTAACGATGTTTCAATGGCATCCCAGTTAAGCTCCCCGTCGCCCTGGGCGGCATGGCCGTCGCCAATGGTTAGCAATGCGCCGTCGTGAAAAACGGGTAGGAAAACACTGGCATGGTCGGTTACAGCGGTAAAATCCATATTGCCGCCAAAAGGCCCCGAGTCGGTGGTTGGGAAGGGCTTGCCGGCAGGTGCAACGCCCACACAGCCTAAAAACGGGTGTATTTTTACATTGAAGTTTTTTAAACGGGTGGAGTTCATACTTGGTGACGCCTTCATATTTTTCACATCCAAATCCCAGATAACGGGCGTTATTTTTGAGAACGGGGCATAATCACTGGCGGGCAGTGCCCTTTCGTGAAAAAAAGCCGACGAAAAAGCAGTGTTTCTGCTAAACGATAGGTTTACAAAACTCACCTTTAATATGTCGCCCGATGCAGCACCTTCCACATAAAAGGGGCCGGTTAATGGGTTAAGCGCGTCCTTCGCAGTTAGCTGGCGGCCGAGGCTGTCAAAACCATTGCAATCAACGGTGGAGGTGTAAATAGTATCGCCGGGGCGTATGGTTAACTCCGGCGTATTGGCAGACGAAAACTCGGAAAAATACTTAGTAGGTTTAAACGTCACAGCCGTATGTTTTTGTGCCTGTATATGGTACGACAGCATAACCAGCGCGATAACCGTGCATTTTTTCATCAGCGTAAATTTTATGCAAGCTAAGGAGAAAGGTAATAAGTCCATAGACCCTAGTCGATCGTCCATGGAAAGAAAGATGCGGTTTGATTTTCGGTGATTGGCTGAGCCAAACTGCACAAACTGGCTTGCAGTTATTGAGTCAATTTGTAGCTAGATGGTTGATTGGGTTATTCCTGCGTAACAGTCATACAATTTCCCGCCCTACCTTTACTGCATGTTTACCGGCGCATTTATACAAAGCACATCCCTGTTGGATGGTACAAACTTTGAGCAGAGTACCATTTTTATAACCGAATACAACACAACGGGTGCGGCAGGGTTTGTGGTAAACAAACTATTTGGCCGCACTCTTAACCAGTTGGAGGAGTTTAAACATTGCCCCGCATTTCAGCTTTACGAGGGCGGCCCTGTAGACCAAGAGCACCTTTTTTTTATACACCAACGGCCGGATATAATAACCGGCGGCACCTTAGTGGCCAATAAAATTTATGTAGGTGGGGATTTTAAACAAGCCGTTACACATATAAACAACAACACCCTAAACAGCGTTGATATCAAACTGTTTATCGGCTATTGCGGCTGGGACTCTACTGAGTTGGATGCTGAAATTGCTGAGGGAAGTTGGGTGGTGTTGGGGGATGGGGAAGTGTTTTTTTGAGCGGCCCATTGTTCATGGCCGATAGCCTATGATAAATCGCAAGTCATTGGGTCAATGGTCAGTAAGGCTACGGTATTAATTTGCTTGGTGTTACATGTGCATAAATTTTTACTTAAGGCCTATTGCTATCCCTCAACCCAAACTTAACGACACAATGCCGCCTAATATTAGCAGGCTTGCCAGCAGCCTTTTTTTACCGTCGGCTTCATTAAGCACTTTGGAGCCCATAAAAACGCCAACCAAAATACTGGTTTCCCTTGCCGGTGCAACAACTGTTAAAGGCGCATATTTTAATGCTTGCAATACCAGTATATAGGCTGCGGGGCTTAAAATGGCAATGGCGATGATAATCCATTTATGCTGTGTAATTTCTCTTTTTAAGGCAGCTTTTTCGTGCATAATAAACGGCAGCAGCAACACTGCGGCAAACAAATTGGTAGCCAGTGTTAGTACTAATGGTGGCAATGCATACCTTTTTATCGCAATGGTGTCGTTAAAGGTATACAACGCTATAAAAAAGCCGGTAAGCACCCCATAGGTAATACCGGTAATTATTTTTAGGTTGTTTTCCCTTTTAAAACTCAAGCCCGTTATAAGCATTACGCCCGCAATAATCAGCAACAAACCAATGGTGGCAGTTAATCTTAATGGCTCGTGTAAAAATAAAATGGCGGCGATTGATGAAAACAACGGCCCCGACCCTCGTGCAAGTGGATATACCACAGATAGGTCTGCACTTCTATAACCCTTTTGTAAAACAATATAATAGGCCAGGTGCAGCATAGCGCTGCATAAAGCAAGCCATAACAATGGCATGGAGAAAATGGCGGCGCCAATATTTTTTTGAAACAGCAGAACAGGCAGATACACAATGTTACTGGCAACATACATTAACCAGATAAAAGGTGTTTTCCCCATCGCTTTTTTTGACAATAAGTTCCAAATAGCGTGTAAAAAAGCGGCGGTTAATACCAATAGCAAAACATATAAACTCATTGTGCGGCTTACTATAAAATGTGGCAATTAAGGTGCGGCGAATATAGTAACATTCTAGCGACTATCCGCCGTTGCAATTAGTTTGGGTGGGCGAGCTGAATTGCTACTAGCATCGCTTTTTGTCCCTCGGACTCCTGCGGAGTGTCACTCACTTTTACGTTCAGAACCTTTTTCGGCAAAATTCCCACGGACTCGTCAAAAGTTTTCCCCCTTTCAGTAAAACTAATAGCGGGTAGCGTATATTGCCCATCTAATCCCCACAGTATGCACCGCAGAGACTTTTGTAAAGGCACCTTGCTAACAAGCGCAGCCATGGCCGCAGCCCCCTTTGTTAATGCCACCAACATAGTAGGTTCGCCCGCGGCAGGGCCTGCACAGCTTATGGGCAACCGGTTTGTAACGCTTTGCATTATGATACGCACCTCGCCCTGGGAAGTTTCCCGCGATGTAAAGCTGATTAACCGTGACGAGGATTTTGCCCATACTTTGGAAGTGGTGCGTAACATGCGCGAAGCATTTGCCAAAAATAACCCTGAAGGGCGGCTTACCTGGGGGTTTACCCTAAACGCCCTGGAGGATAAGCGCCCCCACTATGTTGACATACGTAAATATGTGGTTGACTGCCAGCAGCAATACGGCGATGAAGTGAGTTATTTCCCAGGCTATTTCCCGGCCATGTACTTGCCGAGGGAACGTGTAAACCGGGAGATGACCGAAGCCATACAAACCATCAGCCACATGGTGGGCAAAGGTTACCGGCCAGATTGTATCATGGGTGGGTTTTTGTCGGCCAACAATCTTGCCTATCTGGCTGAAAAAGAAAATATACATGTCGCCCACTCGGTTATATGGAGCCAACACGAGGTGGACGGCGGCGGCGCGGACGGGTCGCTGAGTTACCCTTATTACCCATCTAAACAGCATTTTTGCAAACCTGCGCAAGGCAGTGCCGACTTTATTGACTGTGTTTCGTTAGACGGCTGGAGCGTGGATTTTTTAAATGCCACCATCAGCAATGGCATAAGCGGAACAACGCCTTTTAACGGAGGCTCCAGCAGGCGCGGTGTAGGGCCGATTGAATCGTACGGCGATTGGGGGTTGGATATTGGCAACCTGTCTGTAATGCACACCCAAAGCCTGCATTTTGACCGTGGCTTTGAACTGAACGGCTTTGGATGGATACCCAATATTTGGGAAGCCGCCCTTGCCAAGATACCCGAAAGGCAGAACCCTTGGTGGGACGATACTTTTGCGTACCGTGCCATGGAACGCTGGGTGGGCAGTACCCTTAAGCGCTGGCCCACTGTTAAGTTTGTAACCTTTGGCGAATATGGAAAGCTATGGCGCAACCATTTTAAGGATAACTCCTCCATCAATTATCGGTTTGAGGAAAAAGGACTTGGCATTGGCAGCAGCTTTGGCAATGAAGAGATAAAGTGGTTTATGAACAAAGATTTTAGGCTGGCATTGTTGCGGAACTGGCATAAAAACACACCGGAGATGGTGATTGATTTTACGCGGTACGATTTGAAAGCCGTAGAGCCTGCCGACCCAAGCCCCGAAAAACCAGTAAAAGACTGGAGCCTGATGAACAGGATAAACCAGAAAGGCTTGCGGCCGCAGGATAAACCCATTTTGATTACGGAATTGAGCAATGAGGAAAAGGCGATGATTGCCAAGTGGTATCCGGAATTGATAAGGTAATAGTGGTCATCGGGTCCGTGGTCGGTAAGTTAACAGGGGAAGGGGCGCTATCATTAGAGTGCAAGCTAACGCTATTGAGAGCTATGAACATTTTTATATGTCCAGCCAAAAGCGTGAAAAAAACACATGTTTTGGCTGATGATAATTTTTTATCCGCAGCCAAAACATGTGTAAATTAATGCAGTTTTGGCTGCGGATAAAGCAAGATACTTTTGGGCAACAAAAAACACTGTCCTTTAAATACCCTAATGGCGGTGTATACTTTGCTGCATTTGCTGATTACTTTGGATGGTGAGGCACCAGCATACGTTTCGCTTATTCTTTCAAATACAGGAGCACAACGGCCCCCGACTTAAAAACCTTTAAGTCAACAAGTTTTAATGGTAGGTTCTCAGGCAGGCTAATGCCCTCAAACAGCTTTCTCCCATCCCCTACAACAATCGGGTGAACCACAAAATGATACTCATCAATCAAGCCTAGCGCTGCCAGTTGTGCAGGAAAGTCTACACCACCCGTAAGAATATTTTTGCCCTCTCCCTGTTTCAATTTTAGCACTTCGTCGTGGAGGCCCGTGTGAATAATGCTCGTTTTCCCCCCTTCCATTTTGTCTAATGTTTGTGAGAAAACAACAATCTTTCCCACAGCGTCAAATGCCTGGGCAAATTCGTAGTCTGGGTTTCCCTGCTCGGCAGGATTTTTTGCCATATCGGGCCAGTAAGGCACCATCAGCTGATAAGTTTTACGCCCGTACAAAAACGTATCAGCATCCTGTACAAGATGCGTAAAATAATCAAACGTGTCCTCTACAGGACGGAATTTGGTATGGTCACAGCAGCCATCCAAGCTGGTGTTTATAGCGTAAATTAATTTTTTCATATGATTGTTTTTTGGTGTTTTATTATCCTAAAAATAAAAAGAAAAAGGAATATAAAACCCTACGGCAGAAACCCCATAAACTACAAGCAAAAAAGGCCCAACACATCAACAACAATCATGTTCAGCTCAACCAAATTGTCTTGCCAAATATAATTCCTTACAAATAAAAATGCTGGTTGATTTGCCTATTAGTGGCAGGGCAGATATGGTGATGGAACAATTGGCTGTGAAACCAACACACCCAAACTGCTGCCCATTACTAAAATTCAATTACCTTCGCAGCAATTTTTCAATGCAGGGCAAGGTGTTTCCGCACCTCCCCATACCTCTTTCACCATGACAGAAAAGATTCTCATCCTCGATTTTGGAAGCCAATACACACAATTAATTGCACGCGCCGTAAGAGAGGCCAACGTTTACTGCGAAATAACACCTTATAACAAGCCTTTTGAGGTTGCGGGGTTAAAAGGCATTATTTTAAGCGGAAGCCCCTTTAGCGTGAACGAAGAAAATGCACCCAATGTAAACATACACGCATTTATTGAGCAATTGCCGGTGCTGGGTATTTGTTATGGTGCCCAATTAACCGCCAAGGAATTTGGCGGCAAGGTGGAAAAATCGAGCAAGCGCGAGTACGGAAGGGCTAAATTGGTTACACAGAAAGAGGATGCTTTGTTACAGGATGTTTCGCCGCACTCGCAGGTTTGGATGAGCCATAGCGATACTGTTACACAACTGCCAGAAGGTTTTGAACTATTGGCGGTAACTGAAAGTATACCTGTGGCGGCTTTCCGTAAAACCACACCCGGCACAAAAGAATTGTACGGCATACAGTTTCACCCGGAAGTATATCACTCAACCGAAGGAAAAAAGGTAATAAAAAACTTTTTGGTGAATATCTGCGGTTGCAAACAGGACTGGACACCGGCATCCTTTATACACGAAACAATAGAAGGACTTAAAAAGCAGATTGGCGATGCCCATGTTATTATGGCTTTAAGCGGTGGTGTTGACAGTACCGTGGCGGCAACGCTTATAAGCCGCGCAATCGGCGAAAGGCTGCATGGTATTTTTGTTGACAATGGTGTGTTGCGTAAAAACGAGTTTCAACAAGTGCTGGACACCTACAAACAAATAGGCCTTAATGTAACCGGCATTGATGCAAAACAAATGTTTTACGATGAGTTAAAAGGCAAAGTTGACCCAGAGGCGAAACGAAAAACAATCGGCAAACTGTTTATAGATGTTTTTCAGGTAGAGGCGGCCAAAGTAAAAGAAGCAAAATTTCTTGGGCAGGGTACTATTTACCCTGATGTTATTGAGAGCGTTAGCGTACACGGCCCGTCGCAAACCATAAAATCGCACCACAACGTGGGCGGCCTGCCAGAAAAAATGCATTTAAGCCTAGTGGAACCGTTGCGCTACCTTTTTAAGGATGAGGTGCGCAAGGTTGGATTGGAACTGGGCATACCTACCGATATGATTGCCCGCCACCCATTCCCCGGCCCCGGTTTGGCCATTCGCATATTGGGCGAGGTAACCGAGGAAAAAGTAAAGCTGTTGCAGGATGCAGATGATTTTTATATAAACGCACTAAAGGAGTTTAACCTATATTCTGCTGTTTGGCAGGCAGGTACCATATTGTTGCCCGTAAAAAGCGTTGGGGTTATGGGTGATGAAAGAACGTATGAATTTACCGTTGCCTTACGTGCCGTAACTTCAGTGGACGGCATGACTGCCGATTGGGCGCACCTTCCGTACGAATTTTTGGCGCATGTTTCCAGCGGCATTATCAACCATGTGCGTGGCATAAACCGTGTAGTGTACGATATAAGCAGCAAACCACCCGCGACTATCGAATGGGAATAATAGAATAGTCATTGAGTCAATGGTCATTACGTCATTGAGGAATGCATAAGGTTGGATAATAATAATATTCTATCAGGGAAAAGCTTAGTATGGGTAAGCCAAAGTTGATGGGTGGGATATGGTCAATTACGATTTCCAAATTGTAGCTAACGACAGCCGACGAAAAGGCTAGCTGCACATACAATAAAAGAGGGGCAATTATTTAAACATCTTAAATAATTGCCCCTCTTTATTACCAACAATATTTTTTACTCGCCACTGGGTTTTACCAAGCCAAGTTTAGCTTCAAGGCTTAAAGTTGCATGCGGCACGGCACGTAGGCGTGCTTTGTCAATCAGTTTGCCAGTTACACGGCAAATACCGTATGTTTTGTTCTCAATGCGTATTAACGCCTTTTCAAGGTGGTCAATATAGGTAATTTGCCTGCTTGCCATTTGGCTTAACTGTTCGCGTTCCATGCTCATGCTGCCGTCTTCCATTGTCATGTAACGGCTTTCGCTTTCGTCGCCGCCCATATCATCCTTGCGGGTAATTAGCCCCTGCAGATAATTAAGCTCTTTTTTTGCGGCATCCATTTTTCTATTAATAAGGTCCCTAAACTCAGTTAAGTCGGTGTCATTGTATCTAACTAACGCATCACCCGTGCCCTTGGGTGCTGTTTGCTTTGGGTCTATCGATTTATTTTCAGGCATAATTGTTATACTTGTTTTTGTGCTGTTTTTAAGCTCTTTTGTTTCTTTATCAGGCAATCCCGCTGCTTTAGTTGCAACAGGCTCTGTTATTGGTGCTGGTTTTACCCGGGTTGCAACAGTATCTGCTTTTAATACTTTTGCTTTTGTAACAGCCTTGCCCTTTTCAGCTTTTTTGGGCTGCGGAGCAACTGGTACTGCTTTTGCGGCCGTTTTTTTAACTTCCACTGCTGTAGCTTTAGCGGCCACCTGTTTTACGGCTGCTTTTTTTGCGGCAGGCTTAACAGCATTTTTAGGCGCTGTTTTTTTCGCCACGGCTTTGGGCGCAGGCTTTGCAGCCTTTTTCGGTACAGGTTTTTTCGTTGGCATACAGCATTAAACTTTTTTATTAACGCTAATTTTCAGCAGCACATCGTTTACTTCAATTTCGGTGCCTTCCTCCAATTCAGGTACCCATTCCAGTGAATCTGCCAAAATTTCCGCGCAAATATAGTTTTTAACAGCCGCGCCGTCAAGCACATTTACGAATATACGGTCTGTTAAATCAAAACCGCTTTCTTTTCTAATATTTTGTACACGATTTACAAATTCCCTTGCGTCTCCCTCCTGTTTCAACTCATCGCTAATAACAATATCCAATGCAACGGTAAGGCTGCCTTTGCTGGCAACACTCCATCCGGGTATGTCTTCGGCGGTAATTTCCACATCAGCCAGCAATATTTCGGCCTTAGTGCCGTCAAATTCCAGTTCAAAACGGCCGTCTTTTTCAATCGCTGCTATATCATGTTGGGTAAATGCTGCTATGGTTGCGGCTGCCGCTTTCATTTTAGGGCCCATTTTGGCACCCAATGTTTTAAAGTTGGCCTTTATTTTTTTCTTGATAATGCCTTCCGTATCCGTAATATACTGCAACTCCTTTATGTTTACTTCTGCTTTTACCAGGTCTTCCACTTTTTCAAGCTGCTCCTTCATTTGTGGGTTAAGCACCGGTATAAGCACCTTCTGCAACGGTTGGCGTACCTTGATGTTTACTTTTTTACGCAAGGACAGTACCAACGACGACACATCCTGCGCCAGTTGCATCCTTTCCTCCAACAGGCTGTCAATCACGGCTTCGTTAGCCACCGGAAAATCAGTATGATGCACAGACGCTGCTTTATGCCTACCCGTTACAGCTTCCAAATTGCTGAATACTGCATCACTAAAGAAAGGTGAAACCGGTGCTATCAGCCTTACCAATGTTTCCAGGCATTCGTACAGGGTTTGGTAAGCGCATATTTTATCATGCTCATACTCCCCTTTCCAAAACCGGCGGCGGCATAGGCGTACATACCAGTTGCTTAAATGCTCGTCTGTAAACTGCTCTACCAAACGGCCTGCCATAGTGGGTTCGTAATCGTCCATGGCTTGTGTAACCTTTTTTACAAGGGTATTGAGGGAGGAGAGAATCCAGCGGTCTATCTCCGGCCTTTCCTCCAGCGGAATGTATGCTTCTTTAAACGCGAAGCCGTCCACATTGGCATACAGGGCAAAAAATTGGTAGGTATTGTACAGCGTGCCAAAAAACTTACGCTGCACTTCTTTTATGCCATCCAGGTCAAACTTAAGGTTATCCCATGGCGAGGCATTGGTGATGAGGTACCAGCGGGTGGCATCGGCGCCAAAATTATTGATGGTGTCAAACGGGTTTACAATGTTGCCGAGGCGCTTGCTCATTTTAACGCCGTTCTTATCCAGTACCAAGCCGTTACTAACACAGGTTCGGTATGCCAGGCCAGGGTATTTTTCCTCGCTTATCTCAAAACCATTCTTCTTCAACTCTTCGTGTACAGATTCTTTTATCAACGAGCCTATGGCGTGCAGGGTATAAAACCAGCCCCTTGTTTGGTCAACACCCTCGGCGATAAAATCTGCCGGGTAGTTTTGGGCAAAGGTTTCCATATTCTCAAACGGAAAATGCCATTGCGCCAAAGGCATAGCGCCTGAATCGAACCAAACGTCAATCAGGTCGGGCACACGTTTCATTGGTTTTCCCGCAGGTGATACCAGCGTAATATTGTCAACATAAGGCTTGTGCAGATCTTTTACAAGCTGGGCTATGCTGGTTTCTTTGTCAACACCTTCATTCAGTAATTGGTAACCTGCATCCACGGATTTTTCCAATTCAGCTTGCAATTCTGCAATGCTGCCAATACATATTTCTTCCTCCCCATCTTCTGTTCTCCAAACGGGCAGCGGTGTACCCCAAAAACGGCTGCGGCTAAGGTTCCAATCCACCATATTTTCCAACCAATTGCCAAACCGACCTTCACCGGTACTTTTGGGTTTCCAGTTGATGGTTTTGTTCAGTTCCACCATCCTGTCTTTCAGGGCAGTTGTTCTAATAAACCAAGCATCCAGCGGGTAGTACAATATGGGCTTATCTGTTCTCCAGCAGTGGGGGTAACTGTGCAAATAGCTTTCCTTTTTAAACAGCCTGCCTTCCTTCTGTAATTTCAGCACTATCCTGTCGTCAACACTAATATATTTCTTCAGGTCTTTTACTACGCCCGCAGCTTCGAGTACTTGTTTTTGCTTTCTAAAATCAGCGTCCTTCTCGTCGTCCTTTAAATATTCCTCTTTAACATATTCTTCCTCCAACAGGTACACCCCATCGCTTATGCCGGGTACAAAACGGCCGCGCTTGTCCACCATGGTTAATATACCAATACCATATTTTTGGCCCACACGGTAGTCATCTGCACCAAAAGCCGGGGCAGTATGCACGATACCAGTACCATCTTCGGTGGTTACAAAATCGCCCAGTAACACCGTAAATGCGTTGGGGTTATCGGTTTTGTTGGCTTCAAAAGGTAACAACTGCTCGTAATGTATGCCTTCTAGGTCGCGGCCCTTACATTCAGCCAATATTTTCCAAGGTACCAGTTTGGCTTTTTCATTGTAGTTTTCAAAATCCCCGTTTTCGCCTTCTGCTTTAAACTGCTTGCCCAATAAAGCTTTGGCTAATATTACGTTTATGCGCTGGTGGGTATACGGGTTAAAAGTTTTAACCAGTACATAATCAATATTAGGCCCAACGGTTAAGCCAAGGTTGGATGGCAGTGTCCAGGGGGTGGTAGTCCAGGCAAGAAAAAAGAGGTCAGTAGTCATTAAATCATTGGTCAAAAAGGCTTTATACCATTGACTATTGACCAATGACTCATTGACTACTGCCTTGAACATCGCCACCGCAGTCGTGTCCTTCACGTCCCTATAACAGCCGGGCTGGTTCAACTCATGGCTGCTTAAGCCTGTGCCTGCAGCCGGCGAATATGGCTGTATGCTTACACTCTCGTACAACAAATCCTTGCTATACAATTGCTTCAATATCCACCAAAGGCTTTCAATATAGTAGTTCTCAAAAGTTATGTAAGGGTGTTCCAGGTCAACCCAATAGCCCATTTTAGTGGTAAGTTCGTCCCACTTGTCCTTATACCGCAATACCGCTTCACGGCATTTTTGGTTGTATTCCTCAACGGAAATTTTTTTACCGATGTCTTCCTTAGTTATGCCCAATTCTTTTTCCACGCCCAGTTCAACAGGCAGGCCATGGGTGTCCCAGCCGCCCTTGCGTTTTACCTGGTAGCCGCGCATAGTTTTATAACGGCACACAAGGTCTTTAAGCGTACGGGAAATTACGTGGTGAATGCCGGGCATGCCATTAGCACTCGGCGGCCCTTCGTAAAACACGAAAGAGGGCGCTCCATCGCGCAGTTCCACACTTTTTTCAAATGCTTTGCCATCCTTCCATTTAGCGAGTATTTCCTGTTCTATGGCCGGAAGGTGTAACCCTGAAAATTCCCTGTACGTATTACCCATAACCAAAACCCTTCTGTTGTTTAATTTAGGGCTGCAAAGGTACGGAATATAAGGATGGAAAATAAACCAGCCGGATGCAGACGTTCAGCCCAAATGCCCATTAAGTTTCTGTGTGTTGCTGGATAGATGAAAAGTAAGGCTTATATTGCAGCAAAAAAATTATCCTTACCACTGCAATATGATGAAAGCGCCGATTCTGTTACTTTTGTTATTACCCCTTTATACATTTGCAACTACTTTTGTGGTTACCTCAAACGCTGACAGCGGGCCTGGCACTTTAAGGGATGCCCTATTGCAGGCAGCAAGTAATGGGAACACAGTTACGGATTCAATAACTTTTAATCTTGGGCCCACCGTAGCCCAGCGTACGATAAGCATTAAAACCCTGTTACCCTACTTATCCTCAGATTTAATCATTGATGGCACCTCACAACCAGGCACTTCATTTGGCCTTAGCAACGCTAAAATAATTATAACGCCAAATGGCGGTGATAATAGCGTTACTAAGTTAGGCTACTGCTTTAAATTAGACAGTGTTGCCAATGTTGGCATATTTGGCTTGTACTTTAAAGGGTTTTGCGAATTTACAGCGAATGGAACGGTGAAACAGCCTGCGGCATTATTGATAAACGATGTTTCGAATATTTTATTTGGCCAGCCCGGCAAAGGCAATGTACTTGCCGGCTGCAGTTACGGCATATCCAAATATTATTTTGCCGGTGTTGGGGATAATATAACCATTCAAAGCAATTTTTTTGGCGTGGATACCGACGGGGTTACAAAAATATTTCCCAACAAAACAAACACGAACGCCAGCGGGGTGCGAATATATGAGGCCGCAAATATTTTGGTGGGCGGCAACACCTTGCAGCAGGGTAACCTTTTTGCTGCCAATACTGTTGGTGCAGCGTTTACTGAAGCGAGGGGTTTTTTAACTATTGGGTATAATAAATTTGGTACCAACTTTGACGAGACTAAGTATGCCTATGGATCCCAGGCCATTGTTTTAAGTAATTGCGGCGCTCAAATGCTCGTTCACCACAATACGTTTTGTGGCGATGGAGAATTTGACGCAGACACTGGCCACATTGTGTTTACCAACAATTTTTTGGGTATAAACCGTTACAAAACTGTTAGGTTTACCGGCCACGGTGCTTATAGCGGGCTTGCTTTTAACGACTGCCTGGGCGGTGCTATGATTGGTGGCAACGACACATCATTGATGAACACTTTTGCGTTTGGCTATTTAGGTGTTGCCAATAACAATTCAAAAGGTGTTACAATATTTAAAAACTCATTTTACTGCCATTCCAGCTATAGTATTTGGCTTGATGGCTTGTACACATTGCAAAACAAACCGTTTATTTATATAAACCAGCAAACAGCCAATTATGTGGCTGGTACAGCCAGGCCGAACTCGTTGGTTGAATTATTTTATAACGACAGTTGCAAAAATTGCGAGGGTGAATATTTTGTAACAAGAATTTTTGCCGATGCTGCGGGAAAATGGAGCTATTCGGCAAATTTAACCTCCGGCATAATAGCCACGGCTACTAATGTAGACGATAGCACAACATCGGGGTTTTCAAAAGTTGTGGTAGATACAAGCCATATTACCATTACCCATTCTTCTTGCGGCAAAAAAAATGGAACAATATCGGGGCTAAAAGTATTAAGCGGTACTAAGTTTTATTGGGAGGATAACACTGGAAAGGTTGTTGGCACAGACACGATTTTAGCAAATGTGCCTGCTGGCCGTTACAAGTTTGTTTGTAGCATGGCATATGCAAGCTGCCAGGCGGCTACCAATTATTTTAGTATTACCGATGTTAACCCTTCCGTAGATACTACCAACCTAAAAATAACAAACCCTGTTTGTGGTTTGTTTAACGGTGCCATTACTAACATAAAGATTATTGCAGGCCAAAATTTGGTACCTGCTTGGTATGATGGACAGGGAAATTTTATCAGCGACAGCTTAGATTTAAAAAACGCGGGCAATGGCTCCTATAAATTTACTTTAACCGATACGGTGGGCAAATGTTCGGTAACCGCTGGGCCGTTTACACTTATCAATCAATCAGGCCCAACGTTAAAAACAGATTCAATACAAATAACAGGGGCTTTTTGCCAAAAGGCTGACGGTTCGATAAAAAACATCGGGTATAAAAACACCACAGGCACTATCTACACAGCTTGGGAAGATTCCTCCGGCAACGTTGTAAGCAACGCGCTTAACCTTGTTAATGTACCGGCGGGGCGTTACCGTTTGGTGTTTAAAGATGGGGGGGTGTGCGATTCCATCATCACCAATTATTACACAGTACCAGATACGGGCGAGGTAAAGATAGACACCTCGAAAATGCTTATTACCCAATCGTTATGTAAAGGCCCCACGGGCAGCATAAGCGGAATTAGCACCTTAAATGCCAATATTTTCAACTGGGTAAATGCTGCCACGGGCGATACCGTTGCAAATACGATTAATGTAAACCATTTACCAACGGGTATTTACAGGTTACTGGCAAGCAACAGCCAGGGGTGTGCGGCACAAACAAACACCATAACAGTTTACCAAGCAGGCTTTTTAACAGATACCGTGGTAAATGCCACCATTGTAGATGCCAATTGTGATTTGAATAATGGGCAAATAACCATACACCAATTTACCAGAGATTCATCCTTATACAACTTTGAGTGGGTTGACACCTTAACAAATAATGTTGTAGCCGCGTATGCATCTGCGCAAGGGTTGGCGAAAGGCTTTTACACGCTTTATGCAACAGACACAGGGGGGTGCAAGCAACAAATTTTTTCAGCCGGCATTAAGCAAATAGGCACACCACAATTCGACGATTCAACCAACATTATCATTACCCACTCCTCTTGTGGTAAAAAAAACGGAGTAATTTCAGGCCTTAAAATTATTAACGTTACACAATTTCACTGGGAAGATATCAATGGCAACACCGTTGGATCGGATACTGTTTTGACGAGCGTACCAGCCGGTAATTATAAATTTGTATGTAGTTTAGCCAGTTCAGGCTGCCAGGCGGAGAGTAAATTTTTTACAATCACAGATAACAATCCTGCCCTTGATACATCCAATGTAGCAATAACAAACCCGGTTTGCGGGCTATTTATTGGTGCCATTGTGAACTTAAAAATTATTTCAGGCCAAAATTTGGCTTTTGTATGGTATGATGCTAACGGAAACTCTATCAGCGATAGTTTGGATTTAAAAAATGCAGGTAATGGTTCCTACAAATTTACATTAACTGATACTGTTGGCAAATGTTCGGTAACCGTTGGTCCGTTTACCCTCATAAACCAATCAGGACCCACATTGCTAACCGACTCAGTTGTAATTAGTAAAACTTACTGCAGCAAGGCTGACGGCTCGATAAAAAATATTGGGTATAAAAACACCACTGGTACTATTTACACAGCTTGGGAAGATTCTTTAGGTAATATTGTTAGTAACTCGCTCGACCTTGATAATGTTGCAGCAGGCCGTTACCGGCTGGTGTTTAAAGATGGCAGTGCTTGCGATACCGTTGTTAGTAACTATTACACCATTACTGATAACGGCCCGATTACAATAGACAGTGCGCAAATGCAGGTAACCCCGTCGTTATGCAAAGGTGCTGTTGGCGCAATAAACGGTATAACCACCGTAAATGCCACCATTTTTAAATGGGTAAATTTGGCCACCGGCGATACTGTTGCAAACACAATAAATGTTAGCCACATACCCGCAGGTAGTTATAGGTTGTTTGCAAGCGACAGCCACGGATGCCAGGCGCAAACCAATGCGATAACTGTTTGGCAGCTAGATTTTTTAACAGATACTGTGGTAAATGTTTCCATTGGGGATGCCAGCTGCAATTTAAATAATGGTTATATTAAAATAAACCAGTTTACCAGGGATTCATCCTTGTACTCATTTGAGTGGGTTGACAGCGCAACAAATAGTATTATTTCCAAATACGCCTCCATCCAAGGTATACCAAAAGGCTTTTATACGTTATTTGCGACAGACACTGGCGGATGCAAGCAGCAGATTTTTGCAACGGGCATTACCCAATCAGGGGTGCCTCAGTTCGATTATTCTAACATGCAAATTGTTAGCGACACTTGCAATAAAAAAATTGGCGAGGTGCTGTTTAACAATACTAACGCCAATGGCTATATTTGGAAGGGATATAATACCGACGGACAGCAGCTAACTGCCGACACGTTGGGCTTAGTTGACCTTGCCGCCGGAAAATATTATGCCACCATTACTGATAAATATAATTGCACAGCAACAAGCGACACATTTACCGTAGGTGATTACGAGCTAATTCCGCCCACGCCACAGGCTGCCGACCAAGCTATAGTACTTACCACAACGGCAGCCATACAGGTAACAAATTTCATGCCTGGCAATTACTACCTGTACGATACCGTTAACGCTACAATACCCATCAATTCGTCAAGCACCGGGTTACTGGTAACGCCACCAGTATATTATAATAAATATTTTTATATCCAGTACTTGGAAGGCGATTGCGCAAGCCCCATAAAAGCAGTTTGGGTAAGGGTTTACGACAGCACGTTAATAACCATACCCAATGCATTTTCACCAAACGGTGATGGTGTAAACGACACTTGGCATTTGCAGGTGCGGGGCACGGTGGTTGAATATTCGCTTACCATTTTTAACCGGTACGGCCAGTCGGTATACATCTCTAACGACATTAACAAAGCTTGGGATGGCACGATGAACGGCAAACCGTTGCCTGCTGGCACATATTATTATATCATCCGGTCAAAAGACAACGCTGGCAAAAGCGCCCAGCAAAGCGGGTATGTGGTAATATTAAGGTAGGGGCTACCGAGTTACAAAGTGCTAAGAAGTATTAAAATCATGGTTTTGTACTTAGGCCCGTTGCTGGTTGTGTTGTAAGTTACCTTTATCTTGCATATAAATTACCCTGCAACCCAATATGAGAAAAGCGTTCATTTTGCTACTGATGTTAATACCGGCCCTTTCATTTGCCGATACCTTTGTTGTAACCAGTAATGCTGACAGCGGCCCCGGCACGTTGCGGGAGGCGTTGCAAAAGGCGAGTGACAATGGGAGCACCGTTAGGGATAGCATAATTTTTAATCTGCCAGCAGCATTGAAGGATAGAACAATAACACTTTATAGTACGTTAGTTTTATCATCAAATTTGGTGGTTGACGGAAGCTCGGAACCTGCATTGGCATTCGGCGTTTCGGGGGCAAGAATAAATATTACCTGCCCTGAACCAGGTGCTGGTGTCGGATTTAGTATCAATTCAATAACAGATATAGCAATATATGGGCTTTGGATAAACAATTTTAAGGCTGTTTCGCTAAGCTATATCAGCGGAGCTATATCCATGAGTAAAAGCAAGAATGTGGTTTTTGGTAAGCCTAATGGAGGGAATGTTCTTTCAAACGATTTTTATGGAATAGCCTTCGACGGAGGCTTCGTCTTGAATGATACAATCCCAAGTGAAAATATCATTCTGCGATCCAACTTTGTTGGCCTTGATACTCTAGGAAATCAAACAAGTGGTTATTTGGGCGGTCCAATAGGACTTAGTGTTGTTAGGAATGTAACCTTGGGTGGTGATAACCCCATTGAAGGGAATTACATTGGAACGAGTGTAGGAATAGGCAGCCCATATTACCAACCGGCTTTTAATAATGGCTCAATAAAAATCTCTAATAATAAAGTCGGGGTTAATTATTCAAAAACAGATTATAACGTTGGGGGCAATATTTTAATTTATGGAAACGATACTAAAAATTCGGATTTTAGTATAAAAGTAAATAACAATATTTTCGGCTATGACTCACTCGGTTTTGTTTTACTCATAAACAACATCAGCAATAATATAACAATAAACGATAATGTTTTTGGCCAGCGGAAAACCAATTCGTCATTTTCCAACATATATAGTGCGATAATTTTACAACTATGCACAAAAAAAGACTCAATTTCAATTTTTAATAATGCTATTAGTGGCTTTCCCAATGGTATTGAAACCCAAAATATCCTTGGAATTACCATACGGGATAATAAAATTTTTTGTAACCAAAAAGGTATCGCCCATTTTTCAAATGTACAGGGTATACCCATAATAAGCATTAAGCAATTAACTGCAAACTATGTATCCGGAAAAACTATACCCAATGGAAAGGTGCAGATATTTTCAACAGACTCGTGCCAAGAGTATTGCCAAAACGGCGAAACACTTGTAGCTAATGTAATTGCAGACAATACAGGGAGTTTTAACTTTACGGGGCCGCTAACAGGCTTGATAAGCGCAACAGTTACTGACAGTTTTGGCACTACTTCCGAATTTAACGGTGTAAAGGTTGATACCATCAACGCCTTCGTAAAAAACGCTATCTGTGGAAAAAATAATGGCAGCATAACAGGCATTCGTATTTTAAATGCATCCACTTGGTATTGGGAGGATTCGGCAGGCAATAAAATTAGCACCGACACGAACTTGATAAATGTAGCCCCGGGCAAGTACCGGCTTTTTCTTTCAGAATCTAACGTGGGCTGTACTGTACTAACAGGGTTTTACACCGTTTTGGCTGTGCCAAAACCTGCCGCCGATTCGCTGTTTAATATTACAAACCCCACATGCGGGCAAGCAACAGGTGCCATTACTTTTACGGGCACACAACCATTTGACACCTATGCGTTTTGGCTGGATGGATCGGGCAATAAAATCCAATCTTATTCGCAAAATATTGGGCAGCTTGCCGCTGGCAGCTATTTTTTTAAGCTTTCAATTTGGTATGATTCAACATGCTTTAGCCAATTTGGGCCAATTGTGCTAACTAACCAAATGGGGCCGTCGCTAAAAACGGATTCCTTACAAATAACGAGCGCCACCTGTGGTAATAGCAATGGTTCAATAAGTGGGATTAAATATAGTGGCGCAACAGGTAATATATATATTTCATGGATTGATACGTTGGGCCAACTTGTTGGTAATAAAATAAGTCTTACCGAAGTGCCTGCAGGGAAGTACAAACTTATTTTAAAAGATGGCAGCGCATGCGACAGTGCATCAACCATGTTTTTTAATATAACTAATATTGGCAACATTAATATTGATACCAGCAAAATAGTGGTAACACCCTCATCTTGCAAAGGCTCGGATGCCAGCATAACAGGCATAACCTCAACCAATGCAACCATATTTAAATGGGTAAACACCTTTACTGCAGACACAGTTGGCAATACAGAAGATATTATCAACATACCTGCGGGCAACTACCAATTGTTTATACGCAATGCGTATGCGTGTACAGCAAACACACAGGTAATTAAAGTAAGCGAGGATAAGCTTGGACTAGATACCTCCCAAATGCATGTAACCCCATCTTCCTGCCGTGGTGCCGATGGTGGCATACAAGGTATTACCTCCTCCAATGCAACCATCTTTAACTGGGTAAACACCGCCACTGGCAAAACTGTTGGCAACGCTGTAAATATAATTGGTATATCTGCTGGCAGTTACCAGTTAACCTGCAGCAATGCCAATGGGTGCACAATAGGCACCGATACCATAACAGTAAGCCAAACGGGTTTTTTACCGGATACTGTTTTAAACGTTACCATTTGGGATGTTTCTTGCGATGGCAACAACGGCTATATAGCCATACACCAATTTACTAGGGATTCCGCATTGTACAGTTTTAGCTGGGTTGACAGTGCAACTAATAGCCAAATAGCAACCCACGTATCTATATATGGGTTGGCACCGGGCTTTTATACATTATTTGCAACCGACACATCTGGGTGCAAACAACAAATATTTGCAGCCAGGATTAAGCAACTGGGCAAACCGCTGTTTGATTATTCCCGCCTGAAAATAGTCAGCGACACATGCAACCAAGATATTGGTGATATATTATTTTACTCCAATAATCAAAATGGATACACTTGGAGAGGCTACAGCATAAGTGGGCAGGAGCAGAGTGCCGACCCCCTTGGCTTAATTAACCTTACCGCCGGTCAATACTATGCTACCATTACCGATAAATACAACTGCACATCCATAAGCGACACGTTTACAGTAGGCAATTACGAAACGGTGCCGCCGGCCCCCCAGGCAGCCGACCAATTTATTTTACGCAACACTTCGGCTACCTTACAGGTAACAAATTTGGCACGCGGCACATACAACCTGTACGATACTGTTAATGCTACTATGCCATTATACACATCTTCGGGCGGTACATTTACAACACCACCAGTGCTATACGATAAGCAGTTTTATATACAGTACTTGGAAGGTGATTGTACAAGCCCGCTAACACCCGTTTGGGTAAAGGTGTACGATAGCACCATAATATCTGCACCCAATGCATTTTCGCCCAATGGCGATGGCATTAACGATACTTGGCGTTTAAGGGTGCAGGGGGTGGTAAATGAATACACCCTTACTATTTTTAACAGGTATGGGCAGGTTTTGTACACGTCTACTGACATTAGCAAAGGATGGGATGGCACTATGAACGGAAAACCAGTACCGGTAGGCACTTACTATTACATCATTCAGTCGAAAGACAACAACAGGCCGGTTAAGCAAACTGGATATGTGGTGGTATTAAGGTAGGGTGTCAAACATTGTATCAGTTTTAAATATCTAATATTGTTATGCGTATTGGCTTATTAATTATTTTATCATCATTTGTAGCCTGCCTCAATGCGCAGCAAAACAGTATATTTCCCGTTGTTACAAACCATTATCATTTTAACTGGGCGGCCATTGAAAAAAAGGTATCCCGCGCCACCATTACTAAATTCATTAATCAAAATCCAGGAGACTTCTCTGCATACCGGCATCCACAAGACTACTCTGTGAACATTAATGACCTTTACCCCTGCCTGCATTTTATTGATTTGAATAACGATGGGCTGGATGATGTTATTTTTAGCGGCAGAAGTGCCGGGGAAGGAGATATGGTGGAGGTATTTATAAACACAGGCAATGACTATAATGATTATAAAGAAGCGCTTGAGGAGAGGGAAGGTATCGTAAAAATTGACTGGGAAAACAAAAAGGCATGTAGGTTTTACATAAGTAATTGGGGGTGTTGTGATGATTATCTTGTAGAAAATAAAATTTATTCTTTTGCTTTTGATGAAAGCAGTATACCTGTTGTTAAACAAATATACCAATCGGCAAACATTTATGAGTCACCCAAGCCAGATAGCTTGTTTAACAGTCCTTTTAGGTTTCAGGTGCAAAATGATGATTATACTTTGCGGTCGGCACCGGCGATAGACGATTCAACGGTCGAACACTGGAACTTTGATTCAATCACAATGGCAAAGGGCATAAAGTATGCAAAAGGGTATGGAAACTATATTGCGCTACTGCCTGAAAACGCGCGCGGTATGGCGGTTGGCTGGAAAACAGACGATACAGGCCGCGTATGGTGGTATGTTGAAATTGACGCGCAGTACGCCCTACGAAAAAACGCCTTGGATTATCGCGATAAAACATTTCCTACCAAAAGTATCGGCTGGCTAAGCAGCCGCTTTGTGCAGAAATTATAACAGGCACCAAAGCACGTTAACTGTTTAAAACGCGGAGTTTGGTCCGCAATCAACCCCTATTTTTGCGGCCATGGCACCCGGCCATCCTTTTTTCGGCGATATCTCTTCCCTCTACCGTTCCATCCTTCACTCGGTTAGCTTACTTTTGCAAACTTAATTACTCAGGATATGGTAAACAGAAGCGTGGAACCGGCTATACACGAAGCGGTGGATTTAGACATACAGTTAAAGCCTTACAAAGGTTTTACGTTGGATAATGGGGTGCAGGTATATGCCATTGACGCAGGTGCGGAAGAAGTGGTGATGGTTGAATGGGTTTTTTATGCAGGCAATTGGTACGAGGATAAAAATATTGTGGCAGCCACTGTAAACCATATGCTAAAAAATGGCACTAACACCAAACCGGCCTTTGCCATTAACGAGCATTTTGAGTTTTACGGGGCCTATTTAAACCGCAATTGTTATAATGAAACGGCCACCCTTACCCTGCACAGCCTTAGCAAGCACCTGCCGCACCTGCTGCCGGTTATGGCCGAGTTGCTTACCGAAAGCACCATGCCCGAAAAGGAACTGGCTATTTATAAACAAAACCAGAAACAGCGGCTGGCAGTTAACTTGAAGAAGGGCGATTTTGTGGCCAACCGGTTTATTGACGAATACCTGTATGGCATAAACCACCCGTACGGAAAATATACTAGCGCGGCTGACTACGATGCCCTGCAGCAGGAGGAGCTTTTGGCGTACTACCATCGCTACTACACTAGCGGACATGCCATTTTGTTTGTGGCAGGCAAATTACCCGTCGATATACAGGAACAATTGAACAAAGCTTTCGGCCATTTGCCATTGAATAATACAACCCTGGCAGATGTACAGCACCATCCACAACCGGCTGCGGAAAAGAAGTATGCCATTATTAATGATGAAAAAGGGGTGCAAGCCTCCATACGCATCGCCCGCCCATTCCCCAATAGGCACCATCCAGATTTTACCAAAGTGCAGGTACTCAACAATATTTACGGTGGGTATTTTGGCAGCAGGCTGATGAGCAACATTCGGGAAGACAAGGGCTATACCTACGGCATACACAGCTATTTGCAAAACCATATGCATACCAGTGCGTGGTTAATAAGCACCGAGGCAGGGCGGGATGTAAGCGCTGCTACCATTGCTGAAATTTATAAGGAAATGCAGGTTTTGTGTAACGAGCCGGTGGGTGAGGACGAATTGAGGCTGGTACGCAATTATATGATGGGGAGTATTTTAGGGGATTTGGACGGCCCATTCCAAATAATTGCCAGGTGGAAAAACTATATTTTAAACAACCTTACCGGCGATTATTTTTACAAAGCTTTGGAAGCCATACGCACTGTAAGCGCAGAAGAGTTACAACAACTGGCAAAAAAATATTTCAATACCGAAGAATTTTACGAACTTACAGTTGTATAATTCTAACTAGGGAGCCACAGCAGTAATGTAAAACAATTGATTTTTAAGATACTCTATGCAATCAATTGCATAAGCCGTTTTAAAGGGTCTTGCTTATAATTATTTTTTTTGGGATATTTAACGCATTTTCTGTTGTGTAAAAATTACAGGCGTAAAAACAAAATTTGTATATATGGGCCGTTTTATTGGTAAAATACTTATTACAGCCGTCGCGGCATTAATTGCCTCCAAAATTTTGCCCGGTGTTACCATCAACAGCAGCGTTACTGCAATACTACTGGCATTTGTACTGGCATTGTTGAATGGCTTTATAAAGCCTTTACTTGTTATTTTTACCATACCTGTTACCATACTTACCCTGGGGCTGTTTTTATTGGTTATTAATATTGTCATTATAAAATGGGCAGCTGCAATAGTACCCGGCTTTCATGTGGAAGACAATTGGTCTGCACTGTGGTTCAGCCTACTGCTTTCGTTTGTAACCTTTATTATTGAAAGTATTATAGGCAAGCCGGAAGATGAAAGGGGGTAGGGTAAAAGCCGTTGCTTTCACCTTTGCCCAAATAATGCAAAATCCGCTATTACCATGTTGAACACGCAATAACAATGGCTTATTTTTTGTTATTGCTTATGGAAATAACCCATTATTGCATCTAAACTGCATACACCGCTTGTATGAAAAAAATCCTTCTCCTCACCCCTGTATTCCTAATACTGTTTGTCGGTACTTATTATGCCGCATCTTTTATACCACTAAACAGAGCCACTAAATTTACGGCCCATATTGCCGACATGGCCGAAATGCAGCGTCTGCAGGCATTTGGCATAGAGGCAAAAGCGTATGCATCGAAAAACGGCTACAATACAAAGTTTTGTTTTCTGTTAGACATGCGCCTAACCAGCGGGCAGAACCGCTTTTTTGTGTACGACCTTAAAAATAGCAACATACTATACGCCGGCCTTGTCGCCCATGGTAGTTGTAACAATTCGTTTTTAGATAAAGCACAGTTTAGCAACCAGCCGGGTTGCGGATGCAGCGCCAAAGGCAAATATAAAATTGGGTATAAGTACAAGGGCCGGTTTGGCACTGCTTATAAATTACATGGGCTGGATAGCAGTAACAGCAATGCCTACGACCGCTTTATTGTATTACACAGTTATTACATGGTTCCAGATAAGGAAACTACGCCGCTGCCTATTTGCAACAGCTTGGGCTGCGCCATGGTATCACCCAATTTTATGCAACAGCTTGCTGCTACCATAGATGCGTCAAAAAAACCCGTTTTATTGTGGATGTTTGAGTAGGTGCCGCCCTTATTACAATATCGAATTCCCCAAAATGCGTCCACCATCAAGCAGCTATAATGCTGAAAATACTTTTAAAAAAGAATACACCAACCTTTAGCATTATATCTATTTCACTCAGGTCAAATCGCTGCCTTGCAATGGCATCCGCCTTATAATATCATTAAAAAAAACACGATTTCATTGGTGAATTTGGCTATCACACTGCCTCGAAATTTATTCTTTTTTTCATCTGCACTTATAATGCAATAAATTACTTTTACAAACAAATAGTAAGTATTTTTAATTCGTAACCATTATTCGCCATTCCAACTTGAAGATAACAGTCGTTTGTCCTGTTTATAACGAAGCCAAGCATATACGCACTGTGCTTGATTTTTGCATTAATGCAAACCCCGTTGAAAAAGAAGTGATTTTTATTGACGGGGACTCAACCGACCAAACCTGCGAAATAATCAAGGAATATATTTGTCTTCACCCCAATATCAGGCTTCTCCGTAATGAAAAGCGCATTGTGCCTTTTGCCCTTAATAAAGCAATTAAACAGGCACAGGGCGATATTATTGTCCGGTTGGACGCGCATACTGAATATGCCCCTGATTATTTTGACAAGGTTGTTGAAACCTTTACCACAACAAACGCAGACATAGTGGGCGGCCCAATGCGCATTGCAAAAGGCAACGCCGTGCAGGATGCCATTGGGTATGCCACCTCAAACTTTTTTGGGGTGGGTAATAGTTCGTTCCATTTTGAAGATTTTGAGGGTTTTACCGATTCCGTATACCTCGGTGCCTGGCGGAAAAGTATATTTCAAAAAACCGGTCTATTTGATGAATTACTCAAGCGCAATCAGGATGATGAATTTCATTACCGTGCAAAAAGCCTTGGTTTCACTATTTACCAGTCGCCGGCCATTAAATCATTCTATTATCCCCGCAATACATTTGGCAAGCTGTTTAAGCAATATTTTCAATATGGGTTGTATAAGCCTATTGTGCTTAAAAAAATAAGCTCGGCCATTAGCGTAAGGCACCTTGTTCCATCCATGTTTGTTTTATATCTTATTGGCTTGCCCTTATTTGCAGCTGTTAATGTTACCTATGCGTTTATACCGTTGTTTATGTATGCCGGCGCAAATATTTTTTTTGCAAGCATGAGCAAAAAGAATCCATTGCAAGTATTAAGAATTGCCTTTGCCTACTTCATCATTCATATTTCCTATGGCTCCGGTTTTTTACTCGGGCTGGAAAAAATAATCGCCAGCAAGAAGTAGCTGCCACACGAAATCGAACATTACAGGTTTATTTAGCTCATGTAAATTGCTAAAAAGTGTGCATCATAACGCTATGGCTCGGCTTGCTAATGCATTACACCACCTTTTTTACGCCAAGCCTTACCGAATTTGCTACCAATACTACATCACTAAAGCCCATAGCCAGCGCACTAAATGCGGGGCTTAAAAAGCCCAGTGCCGCAACCGGTATGGCTATTATGTTATAGGCAAAGGCCCAAAAAAGATTTTGCTTGATGGTTTGGTAAGTATGCCTGCCCAACCCAAGCGCCAGCGGCAGGTTTTTAATGCCATGGTTCATCAATACCACCTGTGCACTTTGCATGGCTATATGCGATGCATCGCTAAGGGATATGCCAACCGTGGCTTTTGCCAATGCCGGGGCATCGTTAATACCATCGCCAATCATAGCGGTGGGCATAATTTTGTCAAGGGCGGCAATGGTGGCCAGTTTCTGTTCCGGTGTTTGTTGGGCAAACACTTCGTCAATGCCCAACTCGCGGGCAACTACATCGCATTTTGCCTTTCGGTCACCACTTAATAAAACGGTTTTAATACCAATGCTTTGTAACAAAGCGACTACCTGTTTGGCCTCCGGCCTTATATCATCCGCAACATCAATCCAACCCATTAATTCGCCGTTTTTGGTAACGTAAATATTATGGGTATCATCACTTGTAAGGGCTTCGGCGGCTTTGTAACTGCCTGCAATGTATTGGTTGCCTTCTTTATCCAAGGCCTTCATGCCCAACCCTTTTACTTCTTCCACTTTAGCCCATTTCATGGCATCCTTCACCTTCCATTCCCTGGCTACACATTTTGCGAGCGGATGGTTGGAATAACGCTCGAGGGAATAGGCAATGCGCTTGAATTCATCAGACGTCAATCGTGAATCGTGAATGGTGAAAGGTGAATCGTGAGACGTGAGTCGTGAATTGTCAGTCGTCAATGAGACCTTGTTTCCGTCCGCCTCCTCCTTTAGGGTGCCTTTTTCCGGCGCTGGCGAAGACAGCTGGCTTAATGTAAAAGCTGCAATCCTAAATTCACCTGTCGTTAACGTGCCGGTTTTGTCAAACACCACCTGTTTTATGTTTTTAAACACTTCTAAGCTTTTAGCGTTTTTAAACAAAACACCGTTACGTGCAGCCCTGCCGAGGCCTACCGCAATGGCGGCAGGTGTCGCCAGCCCCATGGCGCATGGGCAGGCAATAACCAATACTGCAATACTACGTAAAAGGCTTTGGCTAAAAACCTGCCCCGCAATAAAATAATTTGCCAAAAAAGTAACAAGGGCTATGCCCACCACTACTGGCACAAATATGGCGCTAATTTTATCCGCGAGTTGCTGCACAGGCGGCTTTTCAGTTTGGGCTTCTTTAACCAATTTTAAAATGCTACTCATCACAGTATCCTGCCCAACTGCGGTAACATACGCCTTTATCGTTCCGTCGGATAAAATACTACCACCTATCAATTTATCACCCACCTTTTTCTCCACTGGTATACTTTCCCCTGTAAGAATAGATTCATTCACGCTGGCCTCGCCGTCTAATATTTTGCAATCAGCCGGCACATATTCCCCGCTTTTTACCAATATAAGGTCGCCTGTGTGCAGGCTTGTGCTTTCCACCGGAAAAACATGTTCCTCGTGCTGGTCGTCGTAGGCAATCATGTTGGCCATTATCTTTTGGGTTACCGCTAACTTTTTAATGGCTTGCTGGGTGGTGGCAACCGAGCGGTCTTCCACCCAATTGCCCAGAAAAATAAGGGTTATAATGGTAGCGGTCGTTTCATAAAACATATACTGCTCGGCGTTGCCGGTAAGGGTGCCATATAGGCTGTAGCCGAAAGATGCTACCGCACCCAGCGCCACCAGCACATTCATGTTTGGTATGCCTTTTAAAAGGCTTTTTACCGCACTGCGGCCAAAAAAGCCCATGCCAAGTATAAACACCGGCAGTGTAAATGCCAACTGCACAAACCCATTCATCAGCCAGTGTATGTGCAGCCCCACCATATGCAGTACAAGGGGTATGGTAAAAACAAGGCAGAATAAAAATCGTTGTAAATGGTTGCCGAGCAGCTTTTTCTTTTTTTCGGTGCCGGGCTCTTCTTCCCCTGTTACAACATGGTAACCAAGGTTATCTATTCCTTTTTCGATAGCCTGTTTAGTTAAGCCATTGTTTATATTAAAACTAACATCGCCGCCTATAAAATTAACTTTCACATCCTCCAAACCCTGTTGCTGCAGATATTTATTAATGGTTAATGCACAGTTTGTGCAACTCATTCCCTCCACCTTCCAATTTACTGTTTCCATATAAGAAGTTTGTAGTTTTTTTGCGAGTGATCGGACGCTGATTGTATGGATTTTCACGATCAACGCTGATAAATCAAATTAATCTGCGTTACTTTATTCGCCCAAATGACTCACTGACTAATGACCTAATGACCCGTTTTCATACTGCAAAGCTACCATCTGACCGCCCGTGCGGCGTTATACAATTTTGGGATTGATTTATATCATTTATAGTTCGTCTATATTTTTCCGCTTGTGTTCCTTCAGCGATTTATAGAATGATGGGGTTAAGCCGGTTAGTTTTTTAAACTGCGCAGATAAATGCGAAACGCTGCTGTAACCCAACTGCCAGGCAATCTCCGAGAGGGAAAGTTCGTCATACACCAGCAACTCCTTTACCCGCTCAATCTTAACGCTTATAAGGTATTTTTCAATGGTGGTGCCTTCCACTTCGGAAAAAAGATTGCTCAGGTAGGCGTAATCGTAATGCAGTTTGGCGGTAATGTATTGGGAAATATTGATGCCATTTTGCTCACCGGCTTGATGTACCTGGCTGATGAGCTCTGTTTTTATTTTCTCAATAATGGTACCTTTTCGGTCATCAATTATTTCGAAACCGAGCTGTTTTAAACCTGCATTCAATCTGTCCAAGGCGGGTTTTGGCAGTTCTTGGGTTATTTCTACCTCGCCAAGTTCAACATGCAGCGGGTGCAGACCCGCTTTCTCAAGCTCCGCCTTCACAACCATTTTGCAACGGCCGCAAACCATGTTTTTTATGTATAATTTCATTGTGTCATGCCCTAAAATGCCCTAAAAACGGGCATTTTTTTATTAAAAAGGCAATTCTTACAAAGTTACGGCACCTTGTAAATGCAAGCTTACGGGCTATGGAATATCTTTGCGGCATGGAAATTATTTACAGCATCGGGGACATCCGCCATGTTGCAGGGCAGGTGTGGGATAAGTGCCGGCAGTATAAGGTTTGGGCCTTTGATGCAGGCATGGGCGCAGGTAAAACCACTTTCATCCACACCCTTTGTGAACTTTTGCAGGTTAAAAGTGCGGTTAGCAGCCCTACCTTTGCCATTATTAACGAATATAAAAGCGAAGTTGCGGGAACTATTTACCACATGGATTGGTACCGGCTTAAAGATGAAGAAGAAGCCATACAAGCCGGTGTAGAAGACAGCCTTTACAGCGGAAGCTTATGCTTGGTTGAATGGCCTACGAAAGCAGCTGGCTTATTGCCCGACGATACTTTGTTTATAAATATTGAAGTTATTGATGAACACACCCGTAAATTGGTTATTAACACAGTGGATGACGACATATTTTTACAATTGGAGAAATAGATAAAATTCGCTCTACGAAGTCTCCGGACTTCGTAGTATTATGCCCGGTGTCTTCGACACCGTATTTCAAAGAGTCAGAGACTCTTTACATAGAACTACGAAGTCGGGAGACTTCGTAGAGCGAATTGAATGGCCTCCGAAAGCAGTTGATGAATATACCCGGAAACTGGTTATTAGACCAGTATATGACGAGGCTTTGGTATAGATTAATCAAGAGTGTAAAACCTACAGATGGAAACCCAGAGCGGGAAACTTAAATAAAAAGTGTAATTTTAAAAAAGAAACAAGCAATTATGGCTTCTGCAAAACCAAGGGTGAGTCAGTCATTCAGTTACGAAACACTCGAAGAAACGCTGGATATAAAACCGCAGGGGGCAAAATTGCATATTGGCATACCCAAGGAAACCGCGTTTCAAGAAAACCGCATAGCATTGATACCCGAAGCCGTGGCCGTATTGGTTAACAACGGGCACGAGGTTACTATTGAAACAAAGGCTGGTGAGGGCAGTAAATATGAAGACAGGGATTTTAGCGAGGCAGGTGCCCAAATTGCTTACGACAAAGCGGAAGCATTCAAGGCCCCTGTATTGATTAAAAGCGCGCCTGTTGTGGAAGAAGACCTGCCGCACCTACAGATGAACCAAACCATTATTTCGCCTATACACATACCCATTCTTAAACAGGAGTTTATAGAAAAAATGATGGCCAAGCGCATTACTGCCCTTGGCTTTGAAAACCTTAAGGATGATAGCGGCACCTACCCTATTGTACGCAGCATGAGCGAAATAGCCGGCAGTGCAGTTATGCTGCTTGCAGGCCAATATTTGGGCAGTGCCAACAGCGGTAAGGGCGTGTTACTGGGTGGCATAAGCGGCATACCGCCAACTAAAGTGGTGATTATAGGTGCTGGTGTGGTGGGTGAATTTGCCACCCGCACGGCATTGGCCATGGGTGCATCAGTAAAAGTGTTTGACAATAACGTTTACCGCCTTAAGCGATTGCAAAACAACCTTGGCGTACGTGTATGGACCAGCGTAATTGAACCCAAAATATTAGGTAAGCAGTTAAAAACCTGCGAGGTGGCAGTTGGCGCACTTAGCAGCGAGAATGGCCGCAGCCCTATTGTGGTAACAGAAGAAATGGTGATGGCCATGCGGCCCGGTAGTGTTATTATTGACGTGAGCATTGACCGTGGCGGCTGCTTTGAAACCAGCGAAATAACATCGCAGGAGCACCCAACATTTGAAAAACATGGCGTAACACATTATTGCGTGCCTAATATACCCAGCGGCTTTGCGCGTACTGCAAGTCATGCGATAAGCAATGTGTTGATGCCGTTGCTGTTGGATGCCAGCGATGCCGGTGGAATTGAAACTATGCTATGGCATAATTTTAATATGCGCCACGGCATATACTTATACAAAGGGTACCTTACCAATTTTTACATCAGCCAGCGGTTTGACCTTAAGTACACCGATATTAATTTGCTAATAGCCAGTAGAAGATCGTAGCAAATTTAAAGGCCGTACTACCAAATATCATGTTGGCAGTACGGCCTTTAGCACCAGAAAAGCTGTCAAAATAGGGTTTGCCTTTAATTGTGTAATCCACATTGGACGTGGGTTTGGGGATAAATAGTCATGTAAAAAGCCTCACAATGGCATAAAAAATGCGCAAAGTGAGGCAGGACAAATGACTATGACAAACTTACTTTTTTCCCACGAACAATTACTTCACCAGCGTTTTTTACAAACAGATTTAGGACAGTTATACCTGGCGGTACCATTTGAACGGCTGGCCTCGCAAATACCTGCCCCCAAACAGAAGACAAGCGGACTGGGGTGCAAGCCCTGGCTGGATGTAAAAGGAGGTATAGGGCTTTTGATACTCAAGCATTATACCAATCTCAGCGATGAGATGCTGGTGGAGCGCATCAATACAGACTGGGGCATGCAGATGTTCTGCGGGATATTGCTGAAGCCCACAGAACTGATTAAAGACAGGAACCTGCCCAGCAAATGGAGAGGGTATATTGGGCGCAGGCTGGACATAGACAAACTGCAAAAAGAGCTTGCACAATACTGGAACCCCTGGATGGGACAGACAAACATCAGCAGTGAGGATGCCACCTGCTATGAAAGCCGTATAGAATACCCCACCGATATCAAACTGCTGTGGCAGGGCTGTAATTATATGTATCTATTGTACCAGCAATACCGCAAACAACTGAAGCTGCGTAAAAGCAGGACGAATTATGATAAATATAAAAAGCTGTTCCTTGGTTACCAGCGCTGCAAAAAGAAATCAAAACGCAAGGAAAAGAAGCTGCGCAAACAACTCCTTAAGATACTGCACCGCCTGTTTGAACTGGGTATTGGGCTGAAGAAAAAGTATAAAATACACCTTTCCCACAAGGAAAGAAAACGCGTAAACACCATTCTAACCCTGTATAACCAGCAGCACAAAAAGGCATATGGTGATAATAGTAAACCCATTAAGAACAGGATTGTATCACTTTGGAAACCTTATATACGGCCCATAGTAAGGGGGAAGGAAGTAAAGCCCGTGGAGTTTGGCGCAAAGGTCAACAAACTGCAGGTGGACGGCATCAGCTTTATACAGCACTTTAGCTATGATGCCTTCAACGAAGGCACACAACTGAAAAATGCTGTTGAAAAACACAAAGAACTCTTTGGGGGATGCACCCACCACAGCGCCGATGCCATCTACGCCACCAACAGCAACAGGAAGTATTGCACGCAAAATAACATTGTAAACAATTTTGTACCGAAGGGCAAACAAAAAGAACACCACATTGAGCAATCCAAAATAATGCGCGGCGCCCTCAACAGGCAAAGGGGCACAGTGCTGGAAGGAAGCTTCGGCAATGAAAAGAACCACTACCTGCTCGCCAAAGTAGATGCAAGAAACGAGTACACCGAAAAATGCTGGATATTCTTCGGAATGCTGACTGCAAATGCATCTATCATCAGCCAAAGAATAACAGCCGCACAACAACACGCAAGGGCAGCATAGAGCCTTTTTCACGCCAAAAGAATACACTTATTGCCTGTTGTTCAATCAACAAAGGAAGCCTCATTGCCATAACCCAAAGAAATACCAGCCAATATTCAAAAGCACCTGATGATGCACTGGTAAACTCAAAAAAAAATGCAAAATATATTATTTTTTATCATAATATGTTTTGCATCTTCTCAATTAAAGGCAGACCCAAAATAATTTAAACGCTTGAACAACGGGGCGGCGCAATACATCTTTTTAATATTAACGAGATTATTTTTTCGCAACGCAGCTACTTCTTTTGTAAAAATATCTCGGCCATCATACAACGCACACTACCCCCGCCGATGGTTTCTATCGTGGTAATGTCAATCGGCAGTAGGTTTGAGTGGATGTTTAAAATATCCTTTTGCTCATCCGTTAACGAATGGAAAGCCTGCTGGCTTAAAACAGTAAATTTTTTGCCGTGCTTGTTTTGCACCTGTAACATATTGCCTGCGTATGCATGCACTTGTGCAAGCGTAATGGGTATTACTTCATGGCCGGTGGTAATAAGCCTTTGCGACAATGCAATGCGCTCGGCTTCTTCCTTCACAGAGTCCAAACAGATTACCGCATATGTTTCACCAATGCTCATTACTACATTGGTATGGTATACTTCAACTCCATTTTCGTCCCTTGAATAAAAGGTAACAGGCTTGTAACCATGCGCATGCGCAAATTTATCCAGCACTGCATTGTTGGTTCTGGGGGAAAGGCAGGCATAGATAAGCTTGTGTACATGGTCAATAATCATGCTACCTGTGCCTTCCAAAAAAAGGCTTTCGGCTTCATACTCGCTCCAATCTTCCAAATCGCGGGTTTGGTATAAATCAACCAGTGTTTGCAGCATATCGTCCCTTTTCTCAATGCGCCTGTTGGGTGCATACATGGGGAAAACGGCTACCGTTCCATCCTGCAGGGTGCAAAACCAGTTGTTTGGAAAAATGGCATCGGGCTTTGCTGGCTCCGGGGTATCCTGCACTACTATCACCTCCACACCGTTTTTTCTGAGTGTTTCTACAAACCTGTCAAACTCTTGCAACACTTTCACCTGCACCTCATCCGGAGTAAGGGGGAGGTTTGTTTGGAATACATTGTTCGCGGCAGTTTCGGCATTGTAACCGAATGACGCCGGGCGTATCATTAATATGGTAGAAGCAACCTGGCCCATAAATTTTATATTTAAAATTAGCTTTTCGAATGATGGAAATTTGCTAAAAAATATTCAACAAACAGCATTCAACACTCAATGTTCTCCAAGGAAGTCCCTGGGACAAGTGATAAAACCGCATGTATTTTCCTTGTCCATAGGACTCCCTCGGAGAATATTGAGTATTATGAATTAATTGTTGATTGAATTTATTTCGTCCAAAACATCAGTTCACTCGCATCAAATTTTATCCCTCAATAATGGCATACTCATACAATGTGCCCCGCCCCTTGCGCGGGATAGTTCCGCTGAAGGCAATACAATCAAAGTATTGGTTACTTCTGCAGGCGTAAGTTCATTGCTTTCAAATTTCTTAAACAAGTCTGCCGCGCGTATAATAGTAAACCCATTTGCGGCAAAGCCTTTAAAAGTTTCATCATTCCTGTCGTAACCCACCACTACTCCGTCCTTTAGGGCAAGCAGGTTGCAACTGTCCGTCCACTGTTCGCGCTCGTCGTACGGAAACACGTTATTACCGCTGTAAATAATATTTACTTCATCGGGAGGCACGCCGTAATCTTCCACGCTAATATTACGCAACAGACTTTCGAGGCCTTTTATAATATGGCTAACATCCTGGCGGTAATTTTTGCTGGGCTCATACGCTTCATTTAGGGGTTTGTAAAACCTTAGTATTTCCGCACCCTCATAGTCGGCGGCTATGTTTTTGTCCATTATGTCGAGATAATAGGCGTATTGGTGCTGGTTTTTTTCCAGCATCACCTGCTCGCTCATCTTGCCGAACAACACCCAAGTGTCTTTGCGCACATGCGTAAACACGGTGTCAATATGCATGATGGCCCGCAGTTTGGGTATTTTTATCACGCTTATTTTTTCAATACCTGTATGGTTGTTGCGGAATAGCGAATGTATTACCTCATCAATCGCGCTGGGGGTGGTGCGCTCGCTGTAGCCAATCAGCAAATGGTTGGGGGCAATCATCATCACGTCGCCGCCTTCCACCGATGTTTTAAATAATTTCTGCTCCTGCTCATCTAACAAAAAGTAATCGTTGGACTCTGAAATCTCAATCACCTTCTCGGGCTTGTCTTCAAACAGCGAATAATAAGCGATGAATTTTATCAGCAACGACTCACGTTCCCTGGCAGCAGTGGCAGCATTGCTCAGCAGAATGTGGTCGTTTATAACAATGCTTATATCGCGGGTAAATATAAAGTTTGGCACCGGTGCAAACACAAACTCGCTGGTTTTGCCGTCGGGTGATTTTAACACCCCCGTTATAAGCACCTTGGCCAGTATCGCGGCATCCTGTATGGCATCCAGCTTACGTTCCGTGGCAAAGCTTACGCCTTCCCAGGCACAAACGGCGGCAATGATACGGCTGCGCAAACCTTCCTTTTGCAGTATTTTATACAGCAGGTGCTGTGTATCCAATACTTTATCGCTGTTAAAATAGTCTGGGTGGCCCGGTTTGTAGCAGTCAGGCTGGTTTTTATGGGCTTGCTTCGCCTCAAATGCTTGTATGTAGGGTATTTTTTCAGGGTCAAGAAAATACAGCAACAGCTTTATGTACTCATTGTATTCCCGGCGCATTTGGTGTATATGTACGGTATCATCATATAACCATTCTTTAAACTTTGTGGGTACCACTTTACCAATGCCCCCGTCAGGGCTATGTATCAACAACCGTTTTAGCGTTCCTATTTCCGAAGCAACCTGTATGGTGTTCTCTGCAAGCATATTCTGTATATTGTATGCAAAGCAACAAACTTAGGGGTTAGTTTCCAAATGGAGGGTGTAAATACATGTGCGATGATATTAAACAATAACACCCGCCGAAGCTTGGTTTCAAGGGGCTATATGTTACATTGCCGGAAACCCGGTACTTTATGGTAGCGCCGGGCGTTATGCAGATAATTGCTTTTACGTGCCAAATATTGCCAGAAGGCGGTGTATTTAACGCCTTAGCTGCACGGCGGGATAATCCGAACCGTTTACAATTCAAGTAGCCGGTCTGCGGTTCCTTTCAATCTGAGACTAATGAGGTAGCTAGGGGTGACTCGTTATTTAATGTTGAATTAAAAAGTAATTTTATTGAAGAATGAAATACAGACATGCAGATTTAATACAAAGAATTTATTGGCAATTAGAGGCTGGTGACAGTTCTAATTATCAAAAGGTTTTTGCTGATTTAAGATTTGGGCCAAGAGAATTTCAAATGGAATTCGACTTTAATGAAAGGAAAATTTTTTGGACTTGTTTTGAGGCAAGTCGGTATTCTACTGTTTTATTGCAAGAACACAACTACGTGTACTTTTATTTGGCGGATTTAAACAGGGATTTGGAATTTGTAATTCCTGGACACACTTATTCAGATGAAGTAAATAAACCCATATTGGAAAGAATACCTTCATTTCACTGTTGCTGGGTTTTGGGCAAGTATTTTCCAGGTCTTAAAGACGTGCCTGAGCGCCCCATAAAGATATACCTACAGTATCTGCGACGGGACTGGGGAACCATCAATAAATTAAATTATTGGTTTAAAAAGATGCTTATGCAATACGAAAATCGCAACAAAGCGATCTTTGAATATGTAGATTATCCAAAAAATGAAAAACCATACAAAAAAATTGTGCCTAAATTACCGGGCAATCCAAAAACTTAAAACATATTTTCCCTTTCTCCTCAAAGTGCCCTTTGCTTGACTTAACGCGGGAGTGCACATCATGGTATGTGTCTGTAGATTATTGATACCAAGCCCAAAAAACGGTTAGCACACCCACATGTTGCAGCCGCTACACAATCACGCCGTACAAGCGAGCGCGGCAACCACAGCCCAATAACATTCCCGCAACCCGCTCCAAGAAAAGTGGTTGGCTTTTTCCAGTTAGCATTTAACAGCAGATACACAATGAAACATTATTGCAACGTCAACCGGCTTTTCATCTCTTTCTTGCTATTTTTAAATAATGCTTCATCAATAACCAGTGAATCGGATTTGATATGAATGGTATCCCCATTTGGCTGTACAATGGTAAACGACCCTGATAAGTAGGCTTTTGGCGCTTTGTTTTCAGATGTAACCGCTTTGGGCACAATGGCTTTGTTACTGCCACCCTTTTTCAAACTAATTTCAATCACCCCGTTTACGCCTTTATCGCCATATTGGTCTGTAGCAGTTTTGCCTTTAAGCACGTTAACGCTTTCAATGTTGTTGGGGTCAACGGTTTTAAATTCGGCTGCTCCAATAATTTTACCATCAAGCACATAAAGCGGCTGGGCTTTTAAGCCGCTGGTATTGTTTTTATCCAAGTGTACAACAATACCATTTACACTGCTGCTGTTTGGGTTGGTAATTTTTATTTGGGCTTTTGCTGTATATTTTTCACCGTCTTTTTTCGTTATAATTTCAACTACACCATTTGCCCCTTTGTATCCATACTTGTCCAACGCTGTTTTGTCCTTTAGTATGTTCACACTTTCAATGTTATTGGCATTTAGTGTATCAACAACAGATTTGTCTATAATTTTCCCGTTTAAAACATACAAAGGCAAAGGCTTGCTGGTGTCGGCAAATGCGGCGGGTGTAAATGTATAGGCACCTATTTTTGCAGTTTCGTGCTGCTTATTGGCATATGTCGCAATACCTTCCTATATTTTTTTAGCCATTATCTCCACTTTGCCATCATCGTTCATTTGGGCAAGGTCGTGTGCGTTATTCATCCAACCGCATTCTATTAACAACGCAGGCAGGCTGTTGTGGTTTAAAATATACACTGGCTCGTGTCGTTCTTTCAGTGTATTCGCAACGGTAAAGCTTGTTGAAAGACTTTTTAGTATTGCCGACCCCAGCAGTACACTTTGGCTATAGTGGCTGTTTTGTTTTGACACCAAGGCTTCTATGCCGTGTTTAGCTTCACCCTCCTTTGCGTTTGGTGCGCCATAATTTGCATGTATTGATACAAATGCCACGGCGTTTTCACTGCCGGCAATAGTTGTACGGCCTCTTGTTTCAACGGTATTGTCTGCATCCCTTGTTAGCAATGCCTCCACGCCATAAGCGGGTGCCAATTCTTTTATTTTTTTGGCAATTTTCAATGTAATATCCTTTTCATTAATGCCGTTTACAACCGCGCCCTCGTCGGCTCCGCCATGGCCGGCGTCTATGATAACTTTGGTGCCCGGAGCTGCACCTGCTTGTGGAACAATTGGTGCATAATTTTTAAGGCGGAAGGCAAACAACACAATTACTGTGGCTAACAAGGGCAGCAACATAAGCCGCCTAACATAACTGTAACGGGGTTTGGTTAAATTGGTAAGCATAAACAATCTTCTTTTTATAGGTGAATAAGAGAATGGCTGTGCGGGGGAAAACATATTTTTTCCGAATTGGGAGGTAAGCAGCATGGCGGCAAATGCGGCACCGTCGTTATTTTCAATGGCTTTTTCGTCTGCAATAAATTCGTGCAGCATGTGTAGCTCTTTTTGGATGAACCAGAAAAAAGGGTTCACCCAGCAAACGGATGTTGCAATGTGCATACATAATTTATCCCAGGTGTGCTTTTGGCGTATATGCGTTAACTCGTGCCGGAGAATCTGCTGGCCGGTAGTGCCGTTTATATCAATGTCGTTGCGCCAAAAAAGGTTTCTGAGGTATGAAAATGGTGCCTGTGGCAGGTTTGTGTTGATAAAATCAAACTCCGCCATATTTGTTGTACCGAATTGTTTTTTAATAGTATGTATTTTATAAATGCGTACTAACAACACTACAAGCAACAACACACCTATACCTATATAAACAGCCAAAGCCAATATCCGCCAGTTAACCAGCCAAAATTGCAAACCACTGCCAGTGCTGGGGTTGGCTTCGCCGCCTGGCACGGTTATCACCTTCAGTAATTCTATTGTATTATTATGGCTGGTAACAGTGTACCAATTTATTTGCAATAAGGGCAACAGCAGGCTTGCAACCACTGTAACAAGCAGGTAAAAACGGTTGTAATAATGGAACCGTTTATTGCGCAGGGCGAACCTGTAATAAACCAATAACAGGCCGGAGCATATAATAACTTTAAGCAGGTATACTGTTAATAGCTGCATATAAGAGGTTTTATTTATTTTTTAATTGCTGTAATAACACTTCAAGGTCTTCTACGCTTAGTTTGTTTTCTTCCACTAAAAAGGAAACTGCCTTGGTAAACGAACCGCCGAAATACCCCTTAACCAGTCCATTAACGGTAGTTTTAAAATAAGCCTGTTTGGTTACAAGCGGTTTATAAAGGTGCATACGCCCAAAGGTTTCGGTGTCAACAAATTCTTTCTCCACCAAAATTTTTAATAGGGTTGCAACAGTGTTAGGATGGGGTTTAGGGTCGTCCATACCTTCAACAATATCTTTTAAAAAGCCTTTTTCCAGTTTCCACAATACCTGCATTATCTGCTCTTCCGCCTTGGTTAATGTTTTCATTGTCAATATCCTATTTTATCTAAAATAAATGGTTTGCACGCCCTTAACTAAAAACTTAGTCAAACATACGACTAGGTTTTTAGTTATACAACTAATTTTTTAGTTAAATCAACATTAAATAACACTTTGATGAATTTTTAGAGAGTCCTAAACTGTCTTGTTGGCTTTTTTATGCCCTTTTTTGTTGTGCGCAGGCGTAGACGCCATAACACCATGGTGGTGTGAAGAAGAAGAGGAAGAAGGGCTGGCAATTTGCACCGCATATTCGTTAATAGCTGCATGCTTGGCGTAAGCAGATACACCGGCAAGTATTTGCTTTGCTATCAGCAATGTTTTGGCACTGTCGGTAAGCATTTTTAAATCGCTGGGGTTGGTAATAAAACCGCACTCCACCAAAACAGAAGGTATGGAGTTATCGGCCAGCACAAAAATATTGGCCGCCCGCTGTTGCAACCTGGGGCTTACTTTAAAATCAGCACCAAGGTTTTGTGATACCGCCGAGCCTAATAGCCTGCTACTTTCAAAAGCGGGGTTTTTATTAGACACGTATACCTGCATGCCAGATACATAACTATAGCCACGCAGTTCATTTACATGAATGGCTACATAAGCATCTGCGTTTTGCAAGCTGGCAAAACCAACGCGCGCAATAGGGTTTAAAAAAGTATCTGTATGGCGGGTAAGTACCACTTTTAATCCAAATTGGGGTGCAAGTTCTTCAGCCTGCTTTGCAATAGCCAGTGTAATATCTTTTTCCTTTACGTTTTTAAATTTCGTGCCCTCGTCCCTGCCGCCATGGCCGGCATCAATAATTACGGTAAAAATTTTATTTATAGGCTTAACAGGGGATTTGGGTGACTTGGGATAAAAAACAAACAGTACACCCGCAGCAACAGCTATTACGAATACTATTGCGGAAACAAATATGGGTTTTTCCCATTTTTTAATTATTTGCCTCAGAGGGTTCATGGCTTTTACAATTACTTGCCCGTTTTGTTAGTATAAAAGCATTTTGTTTAATGCTGAAAGAACAATCCAAATCTAATAATTTTATCGTTAAAATTGTGCTAACCCATTTTAGGAATTTATTTTTTCAGCACATTTTAACTTTAAGGCTAATTTTGGGGCGAATTATAGTATATGCCTGAAACAATAGTATCTGTAAGCAACGCCAATATATACCAAGGCAGTAACCTTATTCTGCAGGATGTGAATTTTACCGTTAACAAAGGCGAGTTTGTTTACCTGGTCGGCAAAACCGGCGCGGGCAAAAGCAGCCTGCTTAAAACGCTGTACGGTGAACTGCCGCTTAAGGAAGGCAATGTGATGGTTGCAGGATTTGACCTGCGCAAGATGGATTGGAAAAAAGTACCCTACTTGCGTAGGACGCTTGGGGTAATATTCCAAGATTTTCAACTGCTTACCGACAGGAATGTTCAGGAAAACTTGCGGTTCGTGCTAAAAGCCACCGGCTGGAAGGATGAAAAACTGATAACAGAAAAGATAAACGACGTGCTTGATAAGGTTGGGCTTAAAAGCAAGGGGTTTAAAATGCCTTTTGAGATGAGCGGTGGCGAACAACAGCGCGTAGATATTGCCAGGGCGTTGCTAAACTCGCCCAAACTAATACTCGCCGATGAACCCACCGGCAACCTTGACCCAGAAACGAGCGATGAAATAATGCAACTGCTCTTCCAAATATGTAAGGATTATGGAACCTCCATTATTATGGCCACCCACGATTTTATTGTAATAAACCGTTACCCCGGCAGGATGCTTACCACCGAGAGAAACAGACTGTTTGATAGCAACAACGAAACCGCCAATTAATACTCAAAAGCAATCGTTGTTGGTGAAAACACCCAACAACGGCGAAGAACAATTGGTAGCCAAACAAAATAGCAGATAGTCATTCCGCCAATAAATCGGCAACAGTGCATGCCGCTGCTACTTATAAATACTTTTCAGGCACCGAATGCAGGGCCATACGGTTACCCTCTGTATCAATAAACATGGCCATAAAGCCGTATTCGGGTGATATTTCTGTTTTGGGCATCACTATTTTACCCCCTGCGGCCTCTATCTTATCCAGCACTATTTGCACATCGGGATTGGCGTTCAAGTAAACCAGCGCACCCTCCGTAGCGGAAGGTTTATAATAATCCTTATTAAAGGTAAGTGCGCCACCTATCCCTGTCATGGGGTTCTCAATGGGAAAAAGCCTCATTTGCAACTGTGGCATGTCCAGCACGGTCATTTGTATTTCGAAAATAGCCTCATAAAATTTTTGTGCACGGTTAATGTCTTCGGTTGGTATTTCAAACCAACTTATTGCGTTTTTAAATACCATACAATATATTTTTAATGTGTTGGGTAATCTTATCGGCCAGGCTAATAAATCTCCGCTATGCCAGTGCCTAAAATTAGGCTTATTTGCTTAATGCACTATTACCAAATTGGCCGTTTTTATTACAAAAAAAATCCCGCTTCTTCAGCGGGATATGCAGTTAGTATTGGCTGTGTAGTTACGGCAACGCTATCCGTTCAATCTTTTGGCAATCTCTTTTTTCAGCGAAGCAAAAATTTCCTCTTCTGAGCCTTCGCCCTTAATTTTCACCACTTTATCAAATTGGTCGTAATATTCTGCAACTACGGAGGTTTTTTTACGGTATTCCGCTATCCGGTCACGTATTATACCTTCGTTTGTGTCATCGGTTCTGCCGCTGGTTAGTCCCCTGTTCAGCAAACGTTTAACCAATTCCTCCTCGCTAACCTCCAGGGCCAGTACCACCTCTATCTCGGTTTGCTTTAGTTTTAACAGCTTGTCCAACGCTATAGCCTGCTCTTTCGTGCGGGGAAAACCGTCAAATAAAAAGCCCTCTGCCTGTGGGTTGGCCTCCAATGCGGTGCTTATCATGCCGATAACCACCTCGTCGGGTACAAGTAACCCTTTGTCAATCAACGTTTTCGCCTCAAGCCCAAGCGGTGTTTTGTTGCTTATTTCACTACGCAACAAATCGCCCGTACTTAAATGCTTTAAACCGTATTCTTCTATAAGCTTAATACTTTGGGTACCTTTACCGCTGCCGGGGGGGCCAAACAAAATAATGTTTAACATGTTATTTGTTAACCTGTGTTTTTGCAAATATAGTGTTTGCCTGTTTAAATTACTTTAACAAAACCTGTTTGTTTTTTGAAAACGTATTTGTAAGGGCGCGTTACGGTAAACGTTTTTAAAGTAGTGCAGGGTAAAAGGTGTTTGGTTTTGCCTCTTATCCAAACCGTTTACCTTTACCATTGAATTTAAGTTATGACAATCAATTATATAAACGGCTTTACATTGGCTGCAGTTTTGTTGGTGGTAAGTTGCGGCAGTAACAACAACAGTATAAAAACAACCGAAATGGATAACGCAAAAAACAAAAACAACCCTGTATACTCGCATACGGATACAGGCAAAGTAGTATTGGCAGACGATGAATGGAAAAAACTATTGTCACCGGAAGTGTACCATGTTGCTAGGCAAAAGGCCACCGAAAGGCCGGGAACCAGCGCCTTTGAACATTCAAAGGAAATAGGTACCTATTATTGTGCCGTGTGCGGAAATGCACTTTTTAAGAGTGACACAAAATTTGAAAGCGGCTGCGGCTGGCCCAGTTTTTATGAGCCGATAAGCAAAGGCTCCATCATTTACACGCCCGACAACAGTTACGGTATGAAAAGAACAGAGGTAATGTGTGGCAGATGTAAATCGCACCTTGGGCATGTGTTTGAGGACGGCCCCCCACCCACAGGGCTTAGGTATTGCATAAATGGCGTTGTGCTTGATTTTGAAAAAGCCCAACAAGCGGAAGAAAAATATAATGGCGAACAAAAACCAGCCGCCAAATAACCGTTTGGCGTATAATTTTGATGCTGCGGCATTCAAAAGGCATAGTAAGTATGCTTTTTATATAGCGGTTTATAAGGCTTGGGGTACCTAACATTAAAATAGGAGGCAGATTATTATTGGGTATGAGGATAAAGATTTACCGGTAAACTTGGTACATGTTTTAAAATTAAGGTTATTTGCAACCGTAAACACCTGTTAACATTTATAATACATTAGCATGCTTCCTAAATACAAAAGGATTTTATTAAAACTTTCGGGCGAGGCGCTTCTTGGTAACAACAAAAACAGTTCCGACCCGTTTGACCCCAAGATAATCGAGCAGTATGCCAATGATATTAAAACCGTTACCGACCTGGGCGTACAGGTGGCAATAGTAATTGGCGGCGGCAATATTTATAGGGGCATGAACGAGAGTGACAGCGGTATTGAAAGGGCCCACGGTGACTATATGGGCATGCTGGCCACTGTTATTAACGGTATGGCCATGCAGGCTATGCTTGAAAAAGTTGGCGTATACACCCGCCTGCAAAGTGCCATTAAAATGGAGCAGGTAGCAGAACCTTACATTCGTCGCAAGGCTATGCGCCATTTGGAAAAAGGCCGCGTAGTTATTTTTGGTGCTGGTACGGGCAACCCTTATTTTACAACAGACACCGCCGGTAGTTTACGTGCCATTGAAATGAAGGCCGAGGTAATTTTGAAGGGCACCAGGGTTGACGGCATTTATACAGCCGACCCCGAGAAGGACCCCACCGCCACAAAATATGATACCATAAGTTACCATGAGTGCATATCCCGCAACCTTAAGGTGATGGATATGACTGCGTTTACCCTATGCATGGAAAACAAAATGCCTATTATTGTTTTTGACATGAACAAGCCCGGCAACCTGTTGCATTTGGTAGAGGGCAAACCTATTGGTACACTGGTAAGCCTGTAATAACTAACGTTCATTTTACCCTCGGTTTCGAATAAGGCGTAAAATTCTGGTTCAACCAAAATTTTACGCTTTCGCAGATATGATTTTTTAAATGCCGTCTTTTTTAAGAGAGACGGCATTTTTTTTGCCCGCCAATCGTGTTTGCAAGGGGGGGGTAAAAATAATCACCCCGTTCGTTACCCAATTTTTATACTCTCTGCAACCAAAAAATAATTTCATAAACATTTATGTAATAGGCAAAGCCGGCGCATCTGTATAGAAACAGCCCGCTTATGAAGAATAATATTGCCATACACATTCCCCAGCCCTGCCACGAAGACTGGCAGCAAATGACACCTGTTGACCAAGGCCGCTTTTGCCAAAGCTGCGCCAAACAGGTGGTTGATTTTAGCCTGATGACCGACCAGCAAGTGCTGAATTATTTATCAACAACAGCGGGCCGAGTATGCGGCCGCTTTGCTGAAGACCAGTTGCAAAGGCCCTTGCAACCTACAAAACAAGAAAAGAAAAAAATATGGTGGGTAGCGGCCGCTATGCCGTTATTGATGATGTTTGGCAAAGTGGCCGCGCAGAAGAAGATTGGCAGGAAAAACACTTGTGGTAGTATAATAAAATTAGACCAGGCTTCAATGAGCCTTGGAATAGTGGTTTTTGAGTCCTCACAAACCGCACAGGATAACGATGTTGATACCACCAACGATAAACCCACTGCAAATAATGCCCCTTATTTTAATCCAACTATAACCGTATGGAAAAAGAAAGACCAAGATTTTTTTACGATTAAAGGTAAAATTGAAGAAGCAAAAAGCAATCAACCTATCCCTTATGCAACAATAATTCTCAAAGGGACCAAAACTGCAACGGCTGCAGACGGAAATGGCAATTTTAAGCTGGCCGCAAATGTAAAGACGAACCAACTTATGTTAAGTATTTCGGCAGTAGGTTATTTAGAAGCTGAAGTAAACGTAACCGTTAAGGACAACGAAGAAACAAAAGCAACACCTACATTTTCCATCCGTGGGCGAGTTGTTGATAAGTCAGGTAATGGAATTCCGTATGCCTCAATTACTACAAAAAATTCAAAGCAATCGCTGGCTTCTGACAGTGAGGGCCGGTTTTCGCTGTCGTTGCCGGCAGCCCATCCAAAAGATATCTTAACAATCTCAAGCGTGGGGTTTGAAGAAAGGCAATTACCCATTTCAAAAAAAGACAGTGGTGAAATTATTATTCAATGCAGCGCTGCTACACAAGGGCTGACTGAAGTTGTTGCTGGTTTCGTCTCCTACTGCCGCAAACCTAAAAAAATAGATACCCTGCAAACGACCATCCGCAAAGTCTTTCACACAGAGCCTTTCAAAATCTACCCAAACCCTGCGCAAAGAGGCCAATCCATAACTATTGATACCAAAAAGCAAGGCGAATACTCCATACAATTATTTAACAACAGCGGCAAGCTTTTGCAAGTAAAGGAGTTTGATGCAACAGAAGGTGCCACACAAACACCTTTTACCATGCCCGCCTCGGCCGCTGCTGGCATCTATTATATTAGACTGGTGGATGAAAAAACGAAAAAGCAGTATACCGATAAGGTTGTTGTAATGTGAGGGTTGAAAATTATTGTAGAAAAGGTTGTGCAATAAAATTAGTTGTTGCATCTGATTAGAAATCTCCCGCTTATGAAGAATAATATTGCCATACACATACCCCAGCCCTGCCACGAAGACTGGCAGCAAATGACACCTGTTGATAAAGGCCGCTTTTGCCAAAGCTGCGCCAAGCAGGTGGTCGATTTTAGCCTGATGACCGACCGGCAAGTACTGAATTACCTATCAACAGCATCCGGCCGAGTATGTGGCCGCTTTGCTGAAGACCAGTTACAAAGGCCGTTGCAACCTACAAAACAGGAAAAGAAAAAAATATGGTGGGTAGCGGCAGCTATGCCGTTGCTACTGGTGTTTGGCAAGGTAGGGGCGCAGAAGAAAAAGGTACAAAAAGACACAGCCTTTGTTATACCCGCCAACCAAGAAATGATGACACTTGGGGTAATAAGCCATAGAATAACCCCGGTACGTACCATTGGGGATACCATAATATCACCATCCCAACACATTAAGGGGCGCGTAATAACAGAAAAGGGGCATGCCGTACCTTTCGCCAGCATCCTCGTTGGTAATTATCCTGAATCGGCCATGGCCGATTCAGCAGGGTATTTTACGCTGCGCCTGCCCAGTTATAACGATACCGTTAGCATCGAAGCTACGGCAATCGGATATGAGAATGCACGCGTACAGTTCACAAGTGCGCAAAAAGACGGGGTTACGATTGTTTTAAAAGAAACCGTTAATAAGCTACCGGATTTGGTAGTAATAGGTTACGGCGCGATCAGATGTAAAAAAATTTCTGGAATGCTAACTTTAGTAAAACGCAATAATTTTAAGGAGAAAGTTGATACACTTATTAGAAATACCTTTCACACAGAGCCATTTAAAATCTACCCCAACCCTGCCCAAAGAGGCCAAACAATAACCATTGATACCAAAAAGCAAGGCGAATACTCCATACAATTATTTAACAACAGCGGCAAGCTGTTGCAGGTAAAGCAGTTTGATGCAACGGAAGGTGCCACGCAAACGCCTTTTACCATACCCGCTTCGGCCGCTGCTGGCATCTATTATATAAGACTGGTGGATGAAAAAACGAAAAAGCAGTATACCGATAAGGTTGTTGTGATGTGATGTTAAAAAAATATTTTATAAACCCGTGTGTAATAAAATTAGCGGCTGCATCCATACAATAAGTAAGGCTTTTAAAAACTAAACATCTTGTAAAATATTCATTCAAACTAAAATCTTTATTTATGAAATATTGTGCATACCTACTGCTGTTGTTTGCTGTATTAGCATTTTCATTTACAAAAATACCCAGGGTTATTACTGGTAAAATAACCGATGATAAGGGGCTGGGAATATCAGGCGCGGTGGTTTTGATAAAAGGCACCAAAACGGCAGTACTTGCCGATGCCAACGGGCAATACAAAATTACCATCACTGACGATGTAACCTATTTGGTTATCAGTTCTTTTGGCTTTAATACAAAGGAAATAAAAATAGGGGACAGCAATATAATTGACATTTCGTTGGATGCGGTGACCGAAAGTCTTAACGATGTGGTAATAACTTCGAGACCACTTGTAAAGGAAAGAGTTTATGCGCCTATAGCAAATGCCCCCTCCATGAATGTTTCCCAAGCCTTGCAAGGCAAAGTTTCTGGTTTACAAGTCGGCGACGGCAACATTAGGTTACGGGGATTAAGCAACTATAATTACAAATCAAAACTTGAACCTTCTCTAAAAGAAATCAACTATCAGCAAGGTTATAATGGCCGTTTTGCGAATAGTCACAACTTTAACACCGAAGGCTACGACCAAATAATGGAGAACCCTTACCTAAAAGTGAGCGACAATCCGCTTTCCACATTCTCCATTGATGTGGATGCCGCATCATATAGTAATGTTCGCCGTTTTATTAACGAAGGGCACTTGCCTCCTCCGGGCGCGGTGCGGATTGAGGAGCTGGTAAATTATTTCTCCTACCAATACCCGCAACCGCAGGGCAATGACCCTTTTAGCGTAAATACCGAAATGGCGGCCTGCCCTTGGAACAGCAAACACAAACTGGCGCTCATCGGTTTGCAGGGTAAGACTATTCCTTATGAAACATTGCCGGCATCCAACCTCGCTTTTTTGATTGACGTAAGCGGCAGCATGATTGAACCGGATAAACTGCCGCTGGTGCAAGCATCGCTTAAGCTACTGGTTGACCAATTACGTCCGCAGGACAAAGTATCGTTGGTGGCTTATGCAGGCAATGCCGGGTTGGTGCTGCCTGCCACCAGCGGGGAGAACAAAACAAAAATTAAAGAAGCCATTGAGCAGTTGGAGGGTGGAGGCTCCACAGCAGGCGGGCAAGGTATACAACTGGCCTACAAAATAGCCGTGCAAAATTTTGTAAAAGGCGGCAATAACAGGGTGATACTTTGCACCGACGGCGATTTTAACGTGGGGCTAAGCAGCGACGACGACTTGGAAAACCTGATAGAAAAAGAACGCGAAAGCGGCGTGTACCTTACCGTGCTCGGCTATGGAACTGGGAATTACCAGGATGCCAAAATGCAAAAGCTGGCTGATAAGGGCAATGGCAACCACGCTTATATAGACGGGATAAATGAAGCCAAAAAAGTGTTGATTAATGAATTTGGCGGAACCCTTTTTACCATTGCCAAGGATGTGAAGCTACAGGTGGAGTTTAATCCCCAAAAAGTACAAGGCTACCGCTTGATAGGCTACGAAAACCGCATGCTGGCTAAGGAAGATTTTAACAACGACAAAAAAGATGCGGGCGAATTGGGCAGCGGCCACACTGTTACTGCTTTGTATGAGATAATCCCCACCGGCGTGCAGGATGAAGCACTTGATAGTGTGGATGCATTGCGCTACCAAAAACCGGTACGCCAAAAAGCAGCCAAGGAATATACAGGCGAGTGCATGAACATTAAACTGCGGTACAAACAACCTGATGGCAACACAAGCATTTTGATGGAACACCCTGTTATGGATGGGCAGGTTGACTTATATAAAACAAGCGACAACTTTAGGTTTGCCGCAGCCGTGGCCGAGTTTGGTTTGCTATTGCGCGGTTCAAAATACAAAGGTGATGCAGGATTTGACCAAGTGCAAAACCTTGCCGAAAACGCCCAAGGCAAAGACAAGGAAGGCTACCGTAAGGAGTTTGTGACAATGGTTGAAAATGCAGCATTGCTTAAAGATGGGGCCATCATTAAAAGAGTACAGATTATACCAGTAACCGTAGTGAGATAATTATTTATCCATAGTTATCTCCGCCTATGTTGATGTTTTTCACCAACGAAGCCAGCCTGCGGTAGGCAGGCTTCAATCATGGCCTTCCAAACATTATCTCTGTTGGTGAAAACACACAACAGCGGCGAAGAAAGATACTTGACTATTGAGGTTAAATATCACATTTATTCCTAACAAAATAGTCAAACAACAGTTGACATAGTGACTGATGACTTATTGACCAATGACCACAATGACTTATTGACTTTTATGTGCGGTGCGGGTGCTTAATTTTCAACCGTTAACCTGTTATGTTAGCAAGCGCGAAAGAACAAGAGGTGTTTTGCCGGAGTTACTATTTCCCCCAAAAAGCCCCGCCCGCACATAAGGGTCATTTGTCATTAGTCAGTGGGTCATTAATTTTAGTCCGCTCCCCAGAAACTTGTAGTTCCGTGGAAATATGCTGTCGCCTTTGGCGACGTTTCCTTAGTTGTAGCGAGCGATGATTAAAAGTTGAGACGCAAAAGGCCGCCAGACCGAGACCTTCAAACTGCTGCATTGACCCAATGACTCATTGACTAATGACCCATTGACTAATGACCCATTGACTTTATAAACGCCGGGTGGTATTGGTTAAGCGTCGCCCGCAGGTAATCCCTGTCTAAGTGGGTATAAATTTCGGTGGTGGTAATGCTTTCGTGGCCCAGCATTTCTTGCACAGCACGCAGGTCGGCACCGCCCTCCACCAAATGAGTCGCAAATGAATGGCGGAAGGTGTGCGGGGATATATTTTTGGTGATGCCTGCTTTTTTTGCAAGGTCTTTAATAATGTAAAATATCATCACCCTGCTAAGCCCCTTGCCAAACTTGCTCAGGAAAAGAATATCATCAAAGCCTTTTTGTATAGGCGCATGTACCCGTATGGTATCCTTGTAAATGTTTATATACTTTATGGCATCACTGCCAATAGGTACCAATCTTTCTTTATCGCCTTTGCCAATTACGCGTATAAAACCTACATCCAGGTACAAGCAGCTAACACGCAACCCTACTACCTCGCTTACCCGCAACCCGCAACTGTACATGGTTTCCAATATGGCTTTGTTGCGGCCGCCGTCTGGCCGGCTCAAATCAATCTGCGCGATAATATTCTCAATCTCCGTAAAACTCAAAAAATCGGGCAGTGCTCGTTTAAGCTTTGGTGCTTCCAACAGCGCCGAGGGGTCGGCGGTTACAATATTTTCTATGAGGCAATATTTGTAAAACCCTCGTATGCCCGAAATAATGCGCGCTTGGCTCGTGGCAGTCATGCCCAGTTCGCCAATCCATTGCACAAACTGCTGCAGGTGTTTCAATTCAACCTCGGCGGGCGTTTTCATCGTACCGCTTGCCAGCAGAAACTCAGTAAGCTTCTCAATATCATGCAGGTATGCCTCCACCGAATTATCACTTAATGAGCGCTCCAACTGCAGGTATCCCTTAAAGCCTTTTTTGTATCCGTCCCACATAAAGGCGGTTTATAGTTTTTAGTTTATCGTTTTCAGTTCTGGCCTTTAAACTTTCAACTGCGTTACAATTCTCAAAAATTATCCCACTTGCAATTTTATCCCTTATTTTCGTTATTAGCATTATTAAATAGCAACTTATATTTCGTAAGATGCTCGTCTTTTGGTGGGAATAATGAGGAATAAGGATTTTTATGCATAAAAATGAATTTGGGCTATCTACGGGCTTCGCCAAAATCCATACAATCTGCGTTCCATATTTTTCCCTTCAAGGGATTGAGGCTAAATGGGGCATATGGAAAAAATTAATATCCGGTCGTTTAAGCAAAAGGCGAGGCACCATAAAAAGGCCTTCAGCCGTTTTTTAGGTAAGATTGAAAAAAATCCACCACGTGCGCTGCATAGGATTGTATCAGAAATTGACAAGGAGGTATGGGCTGAAACCGACTGCCTAAGCTGCGCCAATTGCTGTAAAACCATGACACCCACTTTTACCGGTACGGATATAAGGCGTATATCGGCTCATTTAGGGATGGGCCCGGCTGAATTTAAAAGCAAGTGGTTGCATTTTGAGGAAAAAGACAAAGACTGGGTTAATAACAAACAGCCATGCCAATTTTTAAACTTAAAGGACAATAAATGTTCTGTATACGCGGTTAGGCCCAGCAGTTGCGCTGGCTTTCCCCATCTTACCAAAAAGAAAATGGTGGATTATATACATGTACACCAGCAGAATGTTGAATATTGCCCGGCTACATACAAGATGGTGGAGAAAATGATGGAGCGGTTAATTAAGAAGTAAATAATAATTTTACACTACCGCCAACGAGCAACAAAATAACTCAAGCGTAAGCAATTTGTTCTGCAGTTTTGTAAGTAAAAAAACCTTCAAGGCTTAAATCCTCATCAAGTTCCTCCCAATGTACGCCAAAAGGGCTTATTTCAAAATTGTTCCGCTGGCTGTCATTTGCATTTGCCAGTTTTGGGAACCATAGCAATGGGTTACCTATGGTGTGGCCTACATCAGTCTTGATATATATATTTTCATTATCAAACCAAACCTTTTCAATTCTCATGTTATATATATTAAAATCAAAGGTAAATAAATTAAACTAAGGTTATCCGCCGTGTATCTCTTTCCACTTGGCTATTATTTCTTCTTTGCGCTCTTCCACCAACGCTTCAGCAAGCACAAGGTCTTTTGGTTTCATCCCTTTGCTTTCAATCAACCGCACGGGGTCAACCTCAAACCTTGCTTCACCGTCGCTATTTCTAACGTGGATATGAATGGGCAAATGTTCATTTATGTAAAAGAAAAAACGCATTCCAAACATTCTAAATAACTCGGGCATATGTTGTTTTTTAACGATTGATATAAAATAATCTGCTGATGGTCTCATTCACATATACTAACGTTTATCAAATTCGAACCATCGGGCCCAAAAATATAAACATCGCCATAGTAGTCCATGCCAAAAACATCACACTTTCCTTACCATGGACTATTAACTATAGCCTCAAAAATACACATCCTCAATCAAGAAATACTCAATCGGTTCGCCGTAATTCATGGTAATGGCCAGCACGTTAAACTGAATGTATTTCCATTCGGGGTGTTGGTATTGGTATTCCTCCGCAGCATTGCGCAGGTTGTTCATCTTCTCACGGCCTATGCTTTCCTCGGGGTTGCCAAAGCGGTTACTGGTACGGGTTTTTATTTCAAAAAAATGCAAAAATTTGCCCTGGCTGGCTATTATGTCCACCTCCCACCGTTTAAATCGCCAGTTGCGTTCTAATATTTTGTAGCCCTTTTTGTGTAGGTGTGCAGCGGCGAGTTCTTCTCCTTTATCGCCGGTTTCTTTGTTGGTGGCCATGTTTAGGTGTTTAAGTTTGGGTGTGTTGTAGTTCAATAGTTTACAAGTTCACAAGTTTCAAAAGTTTGCGGATTGTCCGGTTTCTAAGTACATAAATTCTCTGCTTTTAAGGTTTATATGTAAAAGCACCGAGTATATTATAAATTCTTGCGTTTTAAAACAATAAAATGTGGATGCTGCTTGATTTTGAAAGTAAAGGGAACAGGAACTTTGGAACTTGTAAACCCTTAAACTTTCAAACAATAAAACCCTTAAACGCTTCCCCCACTGTTCAACTTTCCAAATCCTGTATCTTGCGGCTAAAAAGCGATACAATGAGTTTTGAGCAAGATAAAATATTTACATTAAAAGGCAAAGTGCAGCATTATGCCTGGGGAGGGTATGATTATATAGCCAACTGGTTAGGTATTGAAAATAACGGACAAAAACCTAACGCGGAGTATTGGATGGGTGCCCACCCTTCGGCCTCCTCGGTATTGGTAAATGGGGAGGGCGAGAAATTATTACTATATGATGCTATTAAACAGCACCCTGAAAAATATTTGACCAAGAAGGTATTTGAACGGTTTGGAGAATTGCCTTACCTGTTTAAAATACTGGACGTTAAGGATATGCTTAGCATACAGGTACACCCGTCAAAAATAGAAGCGGTGAAGGGCTACGAAGCAGAGGAGGCCGCTGAGGTTCTTCTTTCCGCCCCGCACCGTAACTATAAAGATAAAAACCACAAGCCCGAGGTAATGGTGGCGCTGAGTGAGTTTTGGTTGCTGCATGGCTTTTTGGAGGAAGAAGCTTTGCTGGAAGTGTTGAAAACAGTGCCTGAGTTTGCAGGCTTGGATAGCTACTTTTTAAAGGGACATTATAAAGGGTTGTATAAACATATTATGGAGCTGCCGCAGCACGAAGTTAACCGCCTGCTTGGCCCTTTGGTGCAGCGAGAAATTGATGCAAAAGCAGCAGGCAGGCTAACAAAACACCAGCCAGGCTGGTGGGCAAGCAAACTTTTTGACGGACAGGCAATAACTGGCAATATTGACCGGGGGGTATTCTCCATCTATTTTTTCAATATTGTGAAGGCTTTGCCAGGTGAAGCTATTTTTCAAGGGGCAGGCATACCGCATGCCTATTTGGAAGGTCAGAATGTGGAGCTGATGGCCAACAGCGATAATGTGCTGCGCGGCGGTTTAACCCCCAAACATGTGGATGTGCCAGAACTGCTTAAACACACCATATTTGAGGGCACCAAAGTAAATATATTGGCTGGTGAAAAAGTTGCCGAAGGCGAAACAGTATACAACTGCCCAGTGCCTGACTTTGGCATAAGCAAAATAGCTTTGCAAGCTGGGCAGTTATTAAGCGGCACAGCCACCAGCCTAGAAATAATTGTGGTGATAGAAGGCACCCTGCAACTTACAGGCACCAATACTTTGCATGCCCATAAGGGGGAAGCAGTGGCCATATTGCCTGGTGAAGCTTACACCCTTACCACACCTTCAAGCACGCTGGCTTACAAGGCTTTTGTACCTTGAAATAGTCATTGGGTTATTGGTCATTAAGTCAATCAAAACCACATGGTTTTTACAAAAAATTGGATTTATTTTCATTTTTTCAGACAAAAAAACATTCATTCACCATAACAATTGGTTCTAATAATCAATTATTGAACAAGTTGCATTTAGCCTTATTTTTGCAAAAAGAGTAAACGCCATGAAACTAAACCAAAAACAAATTATTTTTTATACAGTGTTGATTGCTATAACAACTATTATAAAGGTTGTGTGTGCACCCAGGATTGAATTTAGTGGTACTACCGGCATTATAGCCATTGCCCTTTTTGCCGGCTTTGCGGGATTGGAAAAAAAGCAGGCTTTTTTGCTGCCATTGATGGCGTTGTTGGTGAGCAACCTTGTTTTGGAAGTATTGTTCAGGCTTAATATGTTTCCATTTGCCGGTTTTTATAAATGGCAGTTTATTGAGTATGCGTTGCTTGGTTTTGCGTTAACTGGTTTAGGCATGTTGTTTAGCAAGTTTAATACTTCGGGTATTGTGTTGAGTATCATTACCGGCCCGACAGTTTTTTTCCTGATATCTAATTTTATTGTATGGTATGGCTCCAGGCAAACCATGGGCTATTCTAACAACTTTAAGGGTTTGATGGATTGCTATGCTGCCGGCCTGCCTTTTTACCGCAACAGTGTTCTTTCAACAGCCATTTTATTACCCGTTTTTGTTGCGGCCAACCAGTGGTTTGTAAAACAAAAGCCCATTATGCCTGTGTTAAAATAAGGTACTGGAAATATTTAAATAAAAAATCCCGGCCTGCACGCGCAGAGCCGGGATTTTTTATGACTATCCGCTATTTGGTTTGGCTACTAATTGTTCTTCGCCGTTGTTGGGTGTTTTCACCAACAACGATTATATGTGGGTGACAATACGATGTGAAACGCAATCGAAAAGTTTAGGTCGCACCGCGCCTGCGAAAGCAGGTATCCCCCAAATTATAAGCAAGTATGATTAACTTTATGACATACCTGCCTTCTCAGGCTTGATTTCCAAGGCCACCAAGTTGTGTAAATTATTTTTAAAATTTTGCTCAGGCACTACTTTTAAAACTTGCCAAAATAGTTGGATATGTCGAAATACACCTTCTTTTCAACACCATCAGCAGTGGTTATTGCCAATATATCATACGGTTTCTTGTCATGGGTCACCAGCGACTGCATGCCCATTTTATAACCGGGGTAATTCTCCCGCAGCCATTTATACTCGGCAGCGCCGCCAGTTGTCTCGCTGGTTTCCTGTATCACAATCGCCTTCTCAAATGATGAACCGTCAGCCCCCGCAATAGGAGGTGTTATCGCTGTAGTTGGGTTGTTTGCCGAACCGGCCGTATGCTTGGTTGTGGAGCAGGCTGTTGCTATGGCCAACAGCATTACAAAAGCTATCTTTTTCATGTTATTTGGGTTTGGTACAACCGTAAGATACAGCTAACCCATACTTTACATAAGCCCTATCCATTTTTATTTTCTGGTACAAACCCAAACTAAAGCATCTCCCCTTTTTCCATTTCATACCCTTCATCCACCAACAGGTTTCTGCCATCGGCTGCTGTTGTTGCAAGCACATCGCACCGGTTATTAAACTGGTTTTCCGCATGGCCTTTCACCCAAACAAACTTTATGGAGAAGCCGGATGCCAGCCTGTAGTAACGCATCCAAAGGTCTTTGTTCTTTTTGCCTCCTTTAAAATCATTCCTTATCCAACCATCCAGCCATTTTTTTTCCACCGAGTTTACAATATACTGGCTGTCGGTATAAATGGTAAGCGGTATGTGCTTTTTGGTAAGGGCTTCCAATGCGGCTATCACCCCCATTAGTTCCATGCGGTTGTTCGTAGTAAGGCGGTAGCCTGCTGAAAGTTCCTTCCGTTTACTGCCCCACATTAATATCGCCCCATAGCCGCCCGGGCCCGGGTTGCCGCGGCTGCTACCGTCGGTATAAATTACCAGTTTATTGCCTTGTTCTAATTCTGCCATTTTCCAAAAATTGTCGTTCGTCGAGCGGCGAAAATAAGGGTGTTATACTAAACTTACCCGAATGCTATGTAATCGTTTAAAATAAGGCTTCCTATCCCCTATTCCACATACGGCACGTTGTACATGCCCTGCATATAAGTTACCGCATGCCCGCTCATCAGCACCCTGTCTCCTTTCAACTCGCAATCCAAATGGCCGCGCCGTTTTGATATCTGTATGGCAGTAAGGTTTGTTTTGTCCAACTTCCCTGCCCAAAAAGGCATAAGGCTGGTATGTGCAGAACCCGTAACAGGGTCTTCGTCAATACCGCTTTGCGGCCCAAAAAACCGGGAAACAAAATCCGCATTAGTGCCTTTAGCCGTAACAATCACGCCCCTTGCCTGCACTGTGGCAAGGGTTTTAAAGTCGGGCCTTAATGCCCCGACCTCCTGTTGCGTAGGCAACACTACAAAATAATCAAAGGATGTTTTGTACACCTCACCCGTGGCAATTCCCAGCCCTTCCAACAAACCGTGAGGGACAACCTCGGCAGCCTGTGGCGGGTCAGCAGGAAAATCAAGCGAATAAATCCCTTCCGCTTTTCTCGTAACTTTCAAAATCCCGCTTAAAGAATCCAGCAAAAGCTCGTCACCAGTATAACCCAATTCAGTAAAAAATATATGGGCGCTGGCTAATGTAGCATGGCCGCATAATTTTACTTCAACAGCTGGCGTAAACCAACGTATACGATAGCCCTCACTTTCTTTAACGATAAAAGCAGTTTCGGCAAGATTATTTTCTGCTGCAAGCTTTTGCATTAAAGCATCAGGCAGCCATTGCTCAAGCGGGCAAACTGCCGCCGGGTTGCCTCCAAATAATTGCGCTGAAAAAGCATCTACAATATATATCGGTAGTTTCATGGCCTAGCCCCAAATTGGGGTATTTTATAAGTTATAAGCGTTTTTGTTATGGGGTATTTAGTGGTATTACCAAATACCCATACCAGCGCGTTTTTATGCTGCAATTTAAACCTTCACACACTTATAACCCAGCCTCTGGATGTTTTCTTCTAAAAACATAAAAGGCCGCACGCTATCGGCCGTCTGCTTATAGCTTATTAATTATTACTTTTGTGGCATGTTATATGTGAATGATGATTTACAGCAACGCTGGTGGGCTTTGGAAGCCAAATTGGTAGAACGGTTCGGCAAAAAGCCCGATTTGGAAGCCGTGCTGTTTTTGATTGGTATGCAGGAAACCGGATTTATGCATAGTAAAATAACCAAGGAACAAAAGCAAGACCTTATGCATGTGGCTGTGTGCACCGTACTTGGTTTGAGCGGTTATTACGAGCTGGCGTTGCATGATGAAGACGGCTGGCCGCATTTTAGGCAACTAAAGGAAATGCCTGCAACAGGGCTTGTTGAACAGGAAAATTTTTTAAAAGACCATATATTGCTCTATTTTAACTTACAGGGCATTTAACACACAACCATTTATACACTATGAAACAATTTGTTACTGCAGCGTTTGCCTTTTTATTTGTTTGCGTGGCTGCTGCCCAACCCCCTAAAAAAGCCGTAGCCGCTAAACCTACCCACCCGGCCTCAACAACCGCTACCAAAAGTAAAGAGCGCCTTGTGCTGTTAATAACCGATTATGGTAATATGACCATTAAGCTGTACGACAGTACCCCCTTGCACCGGGATAACTTTGTAAAATTGGTAAAAGAAGGCTTTTATGACAGCCTGTTGTTCCACCGCATTATACAGGGTTTTATGATACAAGGCGGCGACCCTGGCAGCAAACATGCCGACAGTGCCGCCATGTTGGGCGGTGGCAGTGCACCTGGCGACCGTATACCCGCAGAATTTAAACCGCACCTGCTGCACAAGAAAGGGGCGTTGGCCATGGCAAGAGACGATAACGCCGCCAGGGCAAGCAGTAACTGCCAGTTTTATATTGTTGAGGGGCAGCCGTTTGATGATATTAACCTTAATAAGGTATTGTGCGAAAGAATAACACCGGTAAACCCCGCCTTCTTTTATACGGATGCGGAACGCAAAATGTATACTATTTTGGGCGGCGCGCCATTTCTTGACCAGAACTATACCGTTTTTGGGGAAGTGATAAAAGGCATGGAAGTGATTGATAAAATTGCTGCATTACCAAAGGACGGGAATGACAGGCCGCTAAAAGATGTTCGGATGAAAATGAAATTGCTTAATTAACCCTGTTTTGTTGCTGATTATCAAAGAAAATCCAATATTTGTATATCTAAAAGAATATATACCATGAGTTTTCCTGCAGACTTAAAATATACCAAAGACCACGAGTGGATAAAGTTAGTTGACGGTAATACCGCGCTGATTGGCATTACTGATTTTGCCCAGGGAGAATTGGGTGATATTGTGTATGTTGACATTACAACTGTTGGCAAATCGTTAAAAGCAGAAGAAGTTTTTGGTACTGTGGAAGCGGTTAAAACCGTGAGTGACCTATTTTTACCCGTTGATGCAACCATTGAAGAAGTAAACAGCGAATTGGAAAGAGAGCCCGAATTGGTAAACAGCGACCCATATGGCCAAGGTTGGATGGTTAAAGTTTCTGTAGCAAACCCAGCCGATTTAGACTCCTTATTAAGCGCCGAAGCGTATGAAAAGCTGGTACACTAATTAAGATTTTACTTAAAAAAAGATTATAATTTCTGCAAAAAATGCCGGAAAACGCCATTAAATATACTGAGGCCGAGCTTGTAGCGTTTTTAAAGCAGCGGCAGCAGAGCGCCTTCGGCTACCTGTATGATAACTATTCGGGTTCACTTTACAGTGTAATCTTAACAATTATATCTGACCGGGAACTGGCGAATGATGTGTTACAGGAGGTTTTTGTAAAAATATGGCGGCAAATTGAAACCTACGATGCCGCCAAAGGGCGGCTTTTTACCTGGATGATGAATATCACCCGTAACTCCTCAATAGACACCTTAAGAAGTAAAGGATATCAAAACAGTCAGCAAAACCGTGAACTCACAGATACCGTATATGAATCTGTTGGCGGCGTTACTCCCAATACAGACAAAATAGGACTGCGAAAACTGGTACACACACTAAAACAAGATTACAAAGTACTCGTTGAACTTGCTTATTTCCAAGGTTACACGCAGGAGGAAATATCTAAAATACTTGATATTCCCCTTGGCACCGTTAAAACCAGACTGAGGGCTGCGTTGATACAATTAAGAGAAATAGTAAAACCGTAATGTGAAAAGTGGATATTAAAGCATACATAGAAAGTGGGGTGGTGGAAAGCTACGTACTTGGTTTGGCCAGCCCGGAGGAGGTTGCCGAACTGGAACAACTTAGCGTGCAACACAGGGAAGTTAGAGCGGCAGTTGATGCTTTTTCCGCATTGATTCAACAGCAGGTTTTGGAAGATACTGTTGTACCACCTGCCGGCATTAAACAGCAGTTGATGGAAAAGCTTGCCAGTGAATTTGAAACTGCACCTGTTAATTCCACCCTTACATCAAAATTAACAGCCCTGCCGGGGGGAACTGGCAACGGGAAAGTTGTTAAAATGGTGTCGTTCAAAATATGGAGAAATGTAGCAGCAGCATCGGTTATATTATTTGTGATAAGCGCCGCACTAAATATTTATTATTACAGGAACTATACCCAAACCTCCACCAAATACCAAGCGTTACTTGCGGAAAGAAACACCCTGCTAGCTGTAAATGATGATTACCACCAAACCTTAAATATTATAAACGATAGCGTGATGCACATTGTACGCATGCCGGGCGTACCAGGCAAGCAGGACAATATGGCCACCGTTTATTGGGATAGCAAAACAAAAGATGTGTACGTGTATGCCAGCAAGCTACAACAAACACCCAAAGGAAAGCAATACCAATTGTGGGCTTTGGTAGACGGCAAGCCCGTTGATGCCGGAGTAATTGGTGATTGCAAGGGGGTTTGTAAAATGAAAAATATTCCACGTGCGCAAGCATTTGCAATAACCCTTGAAAATGAAGGCGGTAGCGTTGCCCCAACATTAACCGCTATGTATGTACTAGGGAAAGTTTAAAGCGATTTAGGGCTTAAACAATCTTAAATTTATATAATCAAGTAACTTCTACTACATTTTTCCTACTTCTAAATTAAGCGCATAATTAGCAGTTATTTTAATGGAAACATTACCATATCGCCTACATCCTTACTGATTGTTTGATTTTGTGGTTATATTTTTCCAACAATTTTCCTATAAAATCCCAATATCTCTAAATCCCAAAATCGTCAATTTGTGTTTGACGCTACGTTACCTATAATAAGGGCTTATCATAAAATACACAATCGGGCCAGTAACAGCCACGTAAAACCATAGGGGCCAAGTATATCTTGCAAGCTTCTTATGCGCAGGATACTCGGCAATCAATGCCCTGTATGCAGTAAATAAGATAAATGGAAGAATAATGGTAGCAAGGGCAATATGCGTGGCAAGTATAATAAAATAAACTAACCGCATACTACCGACACTGGCTAATTCACCTGCATCAACTATGCCATCATGATTAAGGTCACCAAATTTCGACTCCCCCGCAAGCAGGTGGTGCGCAATGTATGACACAAGGAAAATAACAGAAAGCGCCAGCGAAAAAAGCATCACTGTTTTATGCAGGTTGTAACGGCCTTGTTTAACGGCAACAAGTGCAACCACCAGCAATACTGCCGTTATACCATTTATAATGGCATTAAGCTTGGCAAAAATGTGTACATCAAACCCTACGGAAATATTAAATTTAAACCTGCTTAAAGATGCTACCACCAAAAATACCACTGCAGAAAAAACCAAAATAAGTACAGTGGCTTTACGGTCATTTTTTTCAAAACTTGCCTCGAGCAATTTGCTGTTACTATTCATTTTATACGTTTACAGTTTTCTTCTTTTTCTTAAATATAAGCGTTACCGCTATAATGGTTATCACAATTGCCAGTACAAAAAACACACCCATCAATAAAGGGTCAAAAGGTAGAATTGCCGGCCCTTTATCTTTTTCCAACATCAATAGCCCAATATCCTTTGCAAGCTTTGAAATAGAAGCTGGGTCAAGCCCGTTGTAATAACCACGTACCTGGTAATATTTATCCAACAGTACAAAGCGGCTTGTGTGTACAAAACTAGAATCTATTGCTTCGGTGCTGAACTTATCAACTTTCAGTTGCTCAAAGGCAAATGAATAGATAGAATCTTTCGCACCGGTTAAAAACCACCAATTGTCGTGGCTTACCCCGTAACGATCAGCATAATCCTTTAATCTCTGTACAGAATCCCTTTCAGGGTCAACAGTGAACGAAACAAAATGCACCACGGATGTATCAACCTTGTTCATTGGGTCACCGCCAGTTATAAAAGAATGCTGCAGCTTTGCCATATTACTGGTAAGCTTGGGGCATATTGAGCCACAACTAGTAAAGAAAAAATCCATGACAATGGCCTTGCCTTTTATATCATGCAGATGTACAGTATCACCCAACTGGTTTACCAATCTTATATCAGCAACGGTATGCCAAATGGTATCGCTTACCATTTTCCCGCCTTTAACGGTATCTATGGTACTGTCGGGCAAATAATGCCCGGGCATAACAACTGCGTTGTCGCTTGCCCCTTTAACCAGCAAGTAACTTATAACCGGTATAAAAACGGCAATGCAAATTGCAAGAAATGCTTTTTTATTCATGGCTGGTTATATAACAAAGCATCCCGCATGTTGTGCGGGATGATCAGTATTATTTAATAAGAATATCAGAACCCCGACAATTACTCCTGCGCAGGTTTCTTTTCATCCTTCTTTTCTTCCTTATTCTCTTCAGTTGCAGGCGCCTTTTCTGTAGTCCTTTGTTTGTAAACAGGGTTATAGGTGTTTCTAAGCGTCTTAAAACTATTACCGTCAAATAAAAAGGCAATGATAAACCATATGAACAACCCACACGGAACCACAATGGTCATGATAAGGTTCCTTAACTCATGCTTCAAGTGCATAAAATAGCCAACAATATAAAAAGCTTTGGCTAACATCAAAATAATAATGATTCCCTTTGTAAGATGCTTTCCGAACCCGTTTTCTTCCATGCCTATCATCCAAAAACCAAGTACAACCTCTATGATTGTTAAAACGGATAGAATTATGGTAACCTTAATAACTTCCTTGGTACCCCCGCCATGTGTATCCTCATGCAGTACGTCGGAGTATGATGTATGTTGTTCCATTCAATTATTCTTTTTTCGTTTGATTAAATAAGGTAAAAACAAGTAAATACAAAAACCCAAACAAGGTCAACAAAATGCCAGTATAACCCAGCTTTTTCAATCATAAGGTAATGGCCGCGTTTTTCAAAAACACCCATCAGCGTCATAATAAGCATTATAATATTTATCACAACACCCGAAAAAACGTGGAAGCCGTGAAAACCCGTAATTGTAAAAAAGAAATTGGTGAAATCCTGGTGACCGATTGAGCCGTTAGAGTTAAGAAACGGATTGTGTCCCCACCATGCACCTTCGGCATGCAAATGCGTCCATTCCCAAGCTTGGCAACCCAAAAATGCCAGGCCGCCAATAATGGTTAGGATAAGGTTGATAACAACACCCTTCTTCTTCATTTCATGACCAGCTTGCACCGCAAGTACCATGGTAACAGAGCTAACGATAAGGATAAACGTCATTATACTCACAAACACCAACGGTGCGTTAGTTCCACCGGGGTACGACTTAAATACCTCATTAGGGTTGGGCCACCCGTTGGCAGCAAAGCGTGTTGTACCATAAGCAATCAAAAAAGCGCCAAATGTAAAAGCATCGCTCATTAAAAAATACCACATCATTAATTTGCCGTACTCTACATTAAAAGGGCTTCTTCCCCCGCTCCAGTATTTTGGAGCCGCTGTTGCTGTTGCAGTTGTTGTAGCCATGTTGATTAATCAAATTTTCGTTCGCAAATTTATTATCCTGCGTTCAAATAAGCTGCATTATACGCAACTTTTTTGCTCTGCATTAGATAATATTAAAAAAGATAAAAAGATAAATCCATAAAATATCCACAAAATGCCAATATGTGCTTACTATCTCAATTCGGGTAACGTTATAACTTTTTACACGGCTGCTATAAGCCCGTATAAAAATAACCAACAATGCAACTACACCACCTAATACATGCAGCACATGCAGCCCTGTAATTACTGCAATAAACGATGCCGCAGGATTACTACCCTGGCCCAACAATTGAACACCGTGGCTGCCCAAAAAAGAAAAGCCAACCACCTGTAAACAAGCAAACAACAAGCCTAACGCTGCAGTTATAGTAATTAACAATCGGTATCTGGGCATCTCCCTTGCTCTAAAAGCCTTTAGAGCCAAATGCATTGTCAGGCTACTGAACAATATTACAACAGTTGAATACCAAAATATACCAGGTAATGAAAACTCCAACCAATTGGCCTGGTTTCGCCTTACAATATAAGCACTGGTTAAACCAGCAAACATCATAATAACACTCCCCAAACCTATCCATAATGTAAATTTATGGGGATGCATTCTCTTTCTCTCCGGGCTGCTTAATGCTGCCATCATCACAATTTATTTTATTTCGTGAATAGTCAAACGTAAATCAGAAACTTCCCAAAACACCACAATCAGTTTACCAATATTACTACTACCAACAATTTGTACTGGTCTTACCGCTCCAATAATCAGGCACTCACTTTATCAAACAGCAAAGCCAGCAAAACAATCGGTAGGTAAATGTAGCTGCTAAACATTACCCTCCTTGCCGCCTTAACATCCATATCCTTATACAACCTAAGGCATTGTACAACCATCAAAACATTACAAACTAATACTATTCCTAAGCTTATCTGTCCGCTGATATGGTATTTATATGGCAACAATCCAACAGGCACCATTAACACACTATACATTATAGCTTGCAAAGCCGTAAACTTTGTGGGTCCTTTATCCGTGGGCAACAGTTTAAACCCAGCCTTGGAATAATCACCATGTGCCACCCAAGCTATCGCCCAAAAATGGGGAAACTGCCAAAGAAACTGTATACCAAACAATGCCCATCCTGCAAAATTGCTATAAGTAACACCATTAACTTCTAACTCCCCAAAGGGGCTAACTAATCCTGTTGCAGCCACCCAGCCAATTAAACAAGGTAAGGCACCCGGAAAAGCCCCCACAAGCACTGCTATCGAATTCACCTTTTTTAAAGGGGTATATATATAAGCGTACAAAAACAAGCTGAAAGCAGAGAGCAACGCCGACTCCAAGTTAAAAACAACATACATTATCCCAACACCTATTGCCCCGGCTACAAAAGCAAATATAAACGCCTCTTGTTGGCTCATACGCCCGTTTGCTACCGGCCGTTTTGCAGTGCGTTTCATCAACGCATCTGTGTCTTTTTCAACCGCCTGGTTTATTGCATTAGCGCTGCCGGTTACCAGCATGCCACCAATAAAAAGCAATATCACCTTTACAACAGTATCAGTATTGTGTATCTGTATATTCGGTGCCAACAAGTAACATATTACACACGAAAACACCACTGTGAAGCTTAGCGTAAACTTCATCAGCAGAAAGTAATCCTTAACCTTTTGCGCTACTTTGAAAGAGGTTGAGGCTGATGTGTTTATATTACCCGCCACTATATATTGCTTATTAACCACAAACTGCTTTTGAAAAATGATGCCCTGCTAACCAGGGCATCATGATATATTAGTTTAACTATTATTAATGGTGGTGCGACTCATTCGGATCTATAGGTACATTCTGAGGTATAAACTCCTTGCCATCCTTAGCATAGTCATATGCCCAACGGTAAACTTCGGGAATTTCACCAGTCCAGTTACCATGCCCAGGCCTTATTGGCGTCGTCCACTCCAATGTATTTGAATTATATGGATTTGCAGTCGTTACTTTTCTTCCTTTCCAAATTGAATAGAAGAAATTAAACAAGAACAAAATCTGTGTAGCAAACACAATTAGCGCTACTGTGCTGATGAACTGATTTAACCCAGCAAATTGTTTGAAGCTCTCCCAAATGCTGTAGTCGTAGTAACGCCTTGGCATACCTGCCAAACCCTCATAGTGCATTGGCCAGAAGATGAGGTACGCACCAATCATAGTAATCCAAAAATGCATGTAGCCTAGGGTGTTGTTCAAATACCTGCCGTACATTTTAGGGTACCAATGGTAAATACCAGCAAACATGCCGAACATAGATGCTACACCCATCACTATATGGAAGTGGGCAATTACAAAATAAGTATCATGAAGGTGAATATCCAATGCAGAGTTACCAAGCCAGATACCAGTTAAACCACCGGAGATAAACAGGCTTACAAAACCGATGGCAAACATCATAGCAGGCGTAAACCGTATGTTACCACGCCACAATGTGGTAAGCCAGTTGAATACTTTTATAGCTGAAGGAACTGCTATTAGTAACGTTAGTAGCACAAATATCGAACCCAAGAAAGGATTAAGACCTGTTACAAACATATGGTGTGCCCAAACCAAGAACGCGAGGATGGCGATTGCGAACAAAGAGCCAACCATGGCCATGTAACCAAATATGGGCTTGCGTGAATTAACAGATAATATCTCAGATACCATACCCATTGCAGGCAACAAGATAATGTATACCTCAGGGTGGCCAAGGAACCAGAAAAGGTGTTGAAACAGAATAGCATTACCACCTTCGTTAGGCAGTATACCTGTGTTGGGGCCGCTACCCGTTACGAATATATCAGAAAGGTAAAAACTAGTACCGAAATTACGGTCGAATATCAACAGAATAAAACCAGACAATAACACAGGGAATGACAATACGCCGAGGACAGCAGTAAAGAACAAGGCCCAAATAGTAAGCGGCAACCTTGTCATACTCATGCCTTTAGTACGCATATTTAATATAGTAGCGATATAGTTAAGGCCACCAAGTAAAGATGAAACCACAAACAAAGCCATGGCTATAATCCATAAATCCATCCCTGTACCTGAACCAGGAGAAGCACCCCTTAGTGCGCTCAACGGAGGGTAGGCAGTCCAACCACCACTGAATGGCCCTGTTTCAACAAAAATGGAAGATAACATAACAACACTGGCAATAAAGAAAAACCAGTAGCTGAGCATATTCAAAAACGGTGAAGCCATGTCGCGGGCACCAATCTGCAAAGGAATAAGAAAATTAGCAAATGTTCCGCTTAAGCCGGCTGTCAACACAAAGAACACTAGTACAGTACCATGGGTGGTAACCAATGCGTAATAGGCCTGAGGCGTTATTTTACCATCCTGCACCCAAAACTTGCCCAAAATATCTTCCAGGAAAGTAAAATGTGAATCAGGATAACCAAGCTGCAACCTGAACAATACCGACATAAGACCACCCAATACAGCCCAAACCATACCTGTAATAAGAAATTGCTTAGCAATCATCTTATGGTCCATGCTGAATACATACTTGGAAATAAATGTTTCATGGTGATGGTGGTGCTCGTGATGCTCATCATGATGAACATCATGCGCTACCGTACCCTCTACATTTGTGTGCAAAACAGCTTCATTACTCATACAATACGCTTTTCTAAAATACTAACTATTTAAACTAGTCTGTCTAAATTATTACTTTAATTATTGTTTAGCCAAGGCACCCTTTACCAACTTGCCTGTTACCAAAGCCATCTTTTTGGTAGTATCGGCTGCCACTGGAGCCGTCGTTGGTGCTGCTGGTGCAGGGAAAGCTGCCGAGTACGCAGAAGTTTGTCCAGCCAGCCATGCATCATACTCTGGCTGAGAAACCACTTTTATCACTCCCCTCATACCAAAATGCCCGTTACCACACATTTGATCACAGCTAATTTCGTAGTCGTAATCCGGATTGCCCATAATCTCTTTCATTTCCTTAGTGGTATACTTTGGTGTAAACCAAAGGGTGGTAGGTGTACCGGGTACCGCATCCATTTTAAGCCTGAAGGCAGATAGTCCAACATCATGAATCACGTCCTTAGAACCAATAATCAGCTTACAAGGACGCCCTTTTACACAATACATAGTTTGTGTCATCACAATATCATCATGTGCGGCAGGGTCATCTTTCAAATTCAATCCAGCGCTATCTTTCCAAAGCAAACCCAATGAGTTTGTTCCGTCGATAAACTTATAATATTTTTTTCCGAATGTTTTGTCTTTGCCGGGATAACGGAACAACCAAGAAAATTGCTGTCCGGTAACTTCCACTTGTATTGCATTAGCAGGTGCTTCACTGGTAAATGAAAACCAGTTACGCAAACCAATAACAACCAAGAAAGTCAACGCTATTGCCGGTATAACAGTCCAAATGATTTCCATCGTATTGTTGTGCGGGAAAAAGAACGGCTTTGCATTTTCCTTTTCCTGAAAACGGTAGGCAAACCAAAACAACGCAATTTGTGTAATTACAAACACTATACCTGTGATGAGAATCGTAAGTTTTAACATGGAGTCAACCTTTTCCCCTTGCACACTGGCAGAATCATGCGCGAAAAGTGTTTTTCCAATAAACATAGAATTACACCAATACACCCCAATTAACCCCACAATAAGGAAAGCTATCATGAAAAAACCATTCACCTTATTGTTTTCTTTGCGGCTTTTCTCTTCGCCCTTCAATACGGCTACATATTCACTTGCCTTGGCTATCTGGAAAATAATCAGAAAGACAAGAGCAATAACCGCGATAGTAAAGAAAGTAGACATTGTATTCTGTAGTTTTCTATTCGTTAATAAACAACCTGCTTTATAAATAGTTCAATTAGGTATTGTATATCAAACTTTCTTTCAAGAAAGGGTGATACTTCGGCACCAACGGCTTTTTAGACAATGAGTTAGCCACTGTGTAAATCATCAAACCTACAAAGAAAGCAGCAGTACCAAAATCCAACCAGCTTAATGACGCGCTTTCCTTCCGAATGCTACCCATAACCATCTGGTAAAAGTCTATCCAATGGCCAAACAGGATAAGTACCGCCATAAACGTAACCATTGTATAATTCCTTTTAGCCGATCTTTTCATCAAAATTAGTATCGGGCAAACGAAATTGATAATTATGTTTAAGAAAAAGATGCCTTTATAGGGTCCTTGTACGCGATGTTTGAAATAAACCGTTTCTTCAGGTATGTTACCGTACCATATCAGCATATACTGTGAGAACCACAGGTACGTCCAAAATATGGAGAACGCGAACATAAACTTACCGATGTCATGCAAGTGTTCCTCATTTGTATGTTCAAGATAACCTTTGTTTTTAAGATAAATTACCCAAAGGGCTATGAGGCTCATGCCCGATACAAACGAACTGGCAAAAGTGTACCAGCTATACATGGTACTGTACCAGTTTGCATCTATACTCATCATCCACAACCAAGGCACTGTAGAACCAACTGTTAAGCCAAACCAAACGATAAATAAAGCAGCAGTAACGGTGTTTCTCCAAATGAAACTCTTTCCAGGCTCCTCACCCTTAAGACTTGCCTCGTCTGCTTCCCTGCTAAGTTTACGCATCCTATAACCAAGCAGGCTCCATAAGCCGATTGCCAGAACAGTCCATATGAAAAAGAAATACGGGTTTAAGAAACCAAGCTTTTTAAGCACTTCCGCATTGCCTTCTTTTTCAAGCTGGGCTTTATTTAACCACTGGTAAATATGTGTGTTTGGCCCCATGCCCATTGTAACGTACATTAAAATAGCAAAGGCGATAAGTCCGAAAATTGGCACAACAGTAGATATGGCTTCTGGCACGCGGCGGAAAGCCGTTTGCCAACCACCCATGGCCAGCGTGGTAGCGCAAATAAAGAACATGCTTGCATTGCAAATAAGCATAAAGAATATACTGTTGTACATTAATGTACCCCAGAAGATATCCTTTTGGTGCTGGTCAGGGTTCAAACCCCAATGCACGAAGCCTATTACTATTGCCAAAGCTCCAATAGCCGTTAAAGCCAATGACCAGGTTTTTAACTTTGCCGGAACTTCAAAATGCTGTTTTATAGCTACCATCTTAGTCTCTTTTATCTCTGGTTAATATTATTCTAAGTCCTATTTTTTTGCAGCAATTACTGCCGATGCAGGTGCCGCTGTTGCTTTTTTAGCCAGTTGTTTTGTCTTAATATACCTAATTATCTGCCAGCGTTGTTTACGGCTCAGCTGGGATGCATAGCTACCCATCAAGTTTTTACCGTACGTAACTGAATAAAACATCTGTCCTTCAGGCATGTTTTCGTATTGTGCCTTCCCTACAAGCATGGCAGGGGCAGCTGGGAAAGGGCCGTTGCCATCTTTCCACAATGGGCCGTTACCGTCAAGTTTTGAGCCGTGGCATATGCCGCAGTTAACCAAGTAAAGGCGCTCTGCTTCTACACTGTCACCACCACTCAAAGATGTTAGCGGGCTGGTTACCAACTTAGAAGCAATATAATTGGTTGTATCGCCGGCTTTGTCTTTTGCAATAGCAAAAGGCAACTCCTCCCCACGGGATATGGTACCTTCAACAGGTTTGTTATTGTAAAATATTTTGTCAGACGCGTCAGTTGGGTCGGTAGTAAATAACGTCGAATCCTTTTCAGCGTATGTTTCAAAAGCACGGCTGTAAGCCATATCAGGCATGTATACAGCACCTGGCTCACGCCGAACATCACTGCAACCTGCCAACGCAATGCCTGCGGTAATAAAACTAATAACAGATAATTTCTTCATCATTCTATTAAGTTTATGCAACTTCAACATGAGAGCCTTTAATCAATTGTTGTTCCTTATCGTATGTTCCCAACCACCATTCAGGCTCAGCCACCTGCACATTTACTTCAAGTGCGCCGTTGCTGGTCATAAAAGCTTTAAGATCTTCAACATTTGTTTTAGCAGTGCATTCAATAACCATTACAAAAAGGTCATCCGTGGCACGCGCATGAAAATGGTGCTTCTTTACAAAAGGTGCCAACTGGCAAAGGTAGCAGAACGTAAGTACCATGCCCACCGCTGCAAATAACACGGTAAGTTCAAAAGTAATGGGTATCCATGCTGGTAAAGCAAAGTGGGGTTTACCGCCAAAATTCATTGGCCAGTCGCCAGTCAAAATCCAGCTTATGCACCCAAGTGCAGTGGTGGTACCTGTTATGCCATATATAAAACCGGCGGTATGCAGGCTTGTTTCACGCAACCCAAGCGCGTGGTCGAGGCCATGCACTGCAAATGGCGTGTAAACATCATGGATTTTATAGCCGGACGTGCGAACCTTTTTAACCGCAGGAAATAAAACATCCTCGTCATCAAAAGCGGCTACTACAAATTTCTTTTTTGACATAACACTTTTACATTTCTCCCGTTGAGAGGAGGGTTAAAGTTAAACCATGATTTGCGACGATTAAACAGACTATAACGATTTACCAAAAACCGATGTCAAATCTGTAATCCTTCTTTCTACATGTTTTCTTGCAAATACCTATTGTCAAATGACTAATTACCAATTACCTACTACTAATGAACGTATTTGTGGGCAAACTCTTCCGTATCAAGCACCTCCTGTACATCCATTTTGTTCTTATAGCTTTCGCCAGTAGTCTTCAATACATATTTAATTTCCGCAATGGCGATAACCGGGAAGTATTTAGCAAAAAGGAAGAAACAAGTAAAGAATAACCCGAACGTACCGAGATAAAACCCTATCTCCCAAATGGTTGGGTGGTAATACACAGACCAAGAAGAAGGTAGGTAATCACGGTAGAGTGATGTTACGATGATAACAAAACGCTCAAACCACATACCTATGTTTACAATCACACTCATAAAGAATGTAACATATAAGTTCCTCCTAAGCTTACGGAACCAGAAAATCTGCGGGCTAAGCACGTTACAAGTCATCATACCCCAGTAACTCCAGCCATAAGGGCTGAACGGATTGGCGCGGCTATACCAGAAAGTATAACCTTCGTATTTGTTCTGGCTGTACCAGCCCATGAACAACTCCGTTAAGTATGCGCAACCAACTATTGAGCCTGTAAGCACAATAACCTTGTTCATCGCCTCGATGTGCCCCATGGTAATATAATCTTCCAGACCAAATACTTTACGCACGATTACCATTAGTGTTTGCACCATGGCAAAACCGGAGAAAACCGCACCAGCAACGAAATAAGGAGGGAAGATGGTGGTGTGCCAGCCCGGTATTACGGAAGTGGCAAAGTCAAAGGATACTATGGTATGTACAGACAATACAAGTGGTGTACTTAAACCTGCCAATACCAGTGATAATGACTCGTGGCGCTGCCAGTGTTTGGTAGAACCTATCCAGCCAAAAGAAGCAATACCGTATAACTTTTTACGCAGTTTTGTTTTTGCACGGTCACGTACTGTAGCAAGGTCGGGTATTAAACCGCTGTACCAGAACAACAAGGACACGGTGAAGTATGTAGAGATGGCAAACACGTCCCACAAAAGCGGTGAGTTAAAGTTAGGCCACAATGGTCCGCGTGAGTTAGGGTAAGGCATTACAAAAAACGCCATCCAAACACGACCCATGTGCCATATTGGGAACTGACCTGCGCACATTACGGCAAATATAGTCATCGCTTCCGCAGCACGGTTAACGCCTGTTCTCCAACCTTGGCGGAACAACAAAAGGATGGCAGAGATAAGCGTACCGGCGTGACCGATACCTACCCACCAAACGAAGTTGGTAATATCCCAACCCCAACCCACTGTTTTGTTCAAGTTCCACTGGCCGATACCATAAGTAACGTCCCGGTAAACAGCATACACCCCGAACATCAGTAGCGACACGGAAATAAAAAACCCAATGTACCAGAGTTTACTGGGCTTTGCCTCAATGGGGCGCACAATATCTTCTGTAACCTGGTGATAATCCTTAGTGCCGTAAACCAGGGGCTCCCTTAACTGTGATTCGTACTTTAGATGCATTTGTTCTGATTTAGAACCAGGCCTGCAGCCGGATTTTAAAAAATAATATTACTAAACGTTTATTTCAATTAAGCTTTTTCTTACACACTGTTCCCCAGCCCTAAGCTTCTTTCTTGGTTTCTTCCTCGTCCCTATTGCGCACTTTTGCCAGATAATTAACATTTGGCAACACATGCAATTGTTCCAATGATTTGAACAACCTTAAATGGTTTGATGCACGCGTTACGGTGATGGCACTTTTGCCATCGTTGGCGTTACCAAAAACAATCGCATTTGTAGGACAAGCTTGCTGGCAGGCTGATTTTACATCCCACTCGTTGTTTTCACCAGACTTAAGCGGGCGGCTTTCTTTCTTTGCTTTCAGCTTGCCTTCCTGTGTACGCTGTACGCAAAATGAACATTTTTCAATAACACCACGGCTGCGTACGGTAACATCAGGGTTAAGCACCATCCTAGTTAGGTCGTCGTTCATACCCCAAGTTACATCGCTTATATGGCCTACTTGATTGTGCGGGAAGCTATCAGCCCCTGTATAGTCAGCCCAGTTGAAACGGCGAACTTTGAATGGACAGTTATTAGCGCAATACCTTGTACCGATACAACGGTTATAAATCATTTGGTTGGTACCTTCGCTGCTGTGGTTGGTTGCGTTTACAGGGCACACATTTTCGCAAGGTGCGTTGTCGCAATGCTGGCACATCAATGGTTGGAACACAACTGATGGGTTATCTATATCGCTGCCGCTATAATAACGGTCAATGCGTATCCAGTGCATATCGTGAAAACGAGCAACTTCCTTTTTACCAACAACCGGTATATTATTTTCCGATATACAAGCTACCACACATGCACCACAACCTACGCAAGAGTTTAAGTCAACGCTCATTCCCCATTTAATGCCCGGCCTATCGAATACCGGATAAATAGTACCGTCTTTTTCATAGTTGGCCACACCGCCAAAAGGCTTCAGCTCATGCTCGCGGTCATCAAGAATTTCATTGGGGTCTTTTTTAAAGGCGGCCAATGTAAGTTCTTTCATCACCTCGGTACGGTTGCCCTGGGCAGTATCGTATGTGGAGTGTGTTTGTGTTTGCGCAACATCAAACATATCGGGAGCCAGTTCCAATTTTACATCTGATGCAAAAAACTGTACACTGCTACCGTTTAAGGATGCAAATGGGTAAACAGTTTTACCTACTGCTTCCTTGCCATCATCTACCACGGCAGCCTTACCTAATTCAAGGTTACGGCCATAACCAAGGGCGATGCCGATGGTATCTTTTTGTGTACCAGGTATGATTAGAGAAGGCAATGTTACTGACTTTCCATTTACGGTTACAGTCACCTGCTTTTTGGCAGGGTGTACCTCGTAATCATCAGACTGGCCGTTATTGGTAATATCAATGCCGAGTAATGTTTTTGCCAACGATGGGGAAACGATAACATAGTTGTCCCAAGTGGCTTTAGTAATAGGGTCGGGTAGCTCCTGCAACCATGGGTTGCTTGCACCCTGGCCTGCGCCGATGCCCACTTTTTGGTAAAGTACCACTTCGTATTGGCCGCCCTTTTTAGCACCTGCGATAGCCGCGATAGCTGCGGTTTCAACACCGGCTTTGTAGGGTGCCGCTGTTGCGGCAGGCTCTGTTGCAGGGTTAATAACCCCATCTTGCAAAGCTTTGTCCCATCCGGCTTCACCACCCAGTTTAGTAGCCCAATATGTTTTAAGCAGTGTTAAATAGTCGGTTGGTGCACCACTCCATTTCAACAAACTGTCTTGCCAGTGGCGTGTTTTAAATAACGGGTGAATAGTGGGCTGTATTAATGAGAAATAACCAGTTTTAGGTTCTGCATCACCCCAGCTTTCCAAAAAGTGGTGGTCTGGAATAATGTATTGAACCTCTTTCGCAGTTTCATCCGTTCTGCCGCTAAAAGAAACAGTTAGTTTGGCTTTTTTAATACCGCTTTTTACTTTCTCGCTGTCAAACCAGCTATATACAGGGTTTGCACCGTGAATAAGTAATGCACCAACGGTGCCTGCATTAAGGTCGTCAACCAATTTAGCAAAATCAGCGTCAATACCTTGCTTATAATTTAAGGTAGAAGTCCAGTCGATCGTTTTGCCGCCCGCTTGTAAAGCTTCGTTAATGGCGTTAACCACAATCTGCACGTTTACATCATTGCTGCCGCAAACAACCAAGGCCGCACCTTTGTTCTCATTTAATACCGCGGCTGCTTTAGTAATGCCAACCTTTAGTTTCTCATCTGCAATGCCGCTAACGCCCTGGCCTTTAATGGCACCAAGTAATGCGGCAACAACAGCACCTGTTTCTGACGGGCGGTGCAAAAACCTTTCATCAGCATTTGAACCTGTTAAGCTTGCAACCGTTTCAAAATGGATATGCTTGCTCATGGATGGGTTCTTCTCGTCAATCTTCTTGCCAACGGAGTATTGCCTTGCAAACTCCACAGGGCTTAACCATGTGCCAAGAAAATCTGCCCCTATGCTTACAATTGCTTTTGCATTGTCAAAACGGTAACCGGGTATAACCCTTTTGCCGTATGTAGCCTCGTTGGCCAACAAAATGCCAGTATAAGAAACCGCATCGTATTGTACGTGGCGGCTGCCGGGGTATTTTGCCAAAAACTGGCTGATAGCCTGTAAAGTGGAAGGCGAATTTACTGTGCTGGTAAGCACAACAACCGGTGCTGTGCCTAAGCCTGCCAATGCAGCGCCAATCGCTTTATCGGCAGCCTCGAGGGTAATTTCGTTTCCGTTATATTTAGGATGGCGTAAACGTGCGGTATCATATAAATCCAACACAGAGGCCTGCACCCTTGCGGATGTTCCGCCGCCTGTAATGGGGGAAGACTCGTTACCTTCAATTTTTATAGGGCGTCCGTCGCGCACTTTGGCGAGTATGCTTACAGCATCGCCGTCTTGTACGTAAGTGGTGGCATACCAATTGGCAATACCGGGCACAATATCTTCGGGTTTATTGGCAAAAGGTATAGCCTTTTTAACCGGTATTTCGCAACCGGCTGCCAAAGCTGCGGCAGCTGTGCTGAACCCGAGGTATTTAAGAAAATCCCTTCTTGGTGTAGCCGTTTTAAAGAAGCCGCCATCTTCATTTCCTTCAAAGGGCAGTTCTTCCTTAAACTCGTCTTTTGCTGCTTTTTGAAAGGCTTCAGAATTGTTCAGTTCTCCGAAACTTTGCCAATGTTTATTTTGCTCCATATTTACCCTGCCCCTGAAAGGGACATTTAATTATTGTAATTAAATAATATGCTTTTTTACGCCCCTACACTTTTATAGGGGGAGAACCTGATTAGTAATGGCATTTCTGGCACTCGGTACCGCCAATTTTTTCTACAGTTATAGCGCTGTCCATGGTGCCGTTTTTAATCCTGTCATGGAACTTTTCGTATATGCTGTAAAAACCATTGTCTTTAAATTGAACTTCAGTGGCACGGTGGCAGTTTACACACCAGCCCATGCTTAAAGGGGCAAACTGGTACACTTCATCCATTTTGGTAATTTCGCCATGGCAGGTTTGGCATTGTACTTTGCCTGCAACAACGTGCTGTGCGTGGTTAAAATAAACGTGGTCGGGCAGGTTGTGTATGCGTACCCAGCTAATGGGGGTGGCTTTGCTGGCATCCCAAGGTTGGCCAACTGTATAACCTGCGTATTTATATAATTTCTGTATTTCGTCGCTGCCGTTTACTTCCGCGCCTTCGGCTGTGTACAATTTGGCGGTGCCTTTGTACTCATTTATAGCCATGTGGCAGTTCATACAAATATTAACGGAGGGTATGGTTGCCTGTTTGCCTTGGTAAACACCTATATGGCAGTACTGGCAGTTAATTTGGTTTATGCCCGCGTGTACCTTATGGGAGTAAAATATTGGCTGTGAAGGCTGGTATTTCTGTGTTCTGCCTAAGCCTATAGCGCCCTGGGCAAGATAATAACCACCTATTATAAACAATATAACTGCGCCGAAAGCGATGTAAGATTTGTTTTTCCAGAATGAAACGGGTTCCAAAGCAGGCTGGCCTTCTTTGTCATCAGCCAGCTTTTTAAGGTTGGCGTTAACCTGTAACAGCACGAAAGTTACAACAGCCAGTATTAAGGTAAGTATACCGAAAAGCAGGGTGTTGTCTGTTTCGCCACCACCGCCAGGTTTGCTGGTGTCAATAACAGCAACAGGGGGTTTCCATTCTTTAATGTATTGGATAATGTCATCAACATCCGATGGTTTCAATGCACCTGCAAAAACAGTCATTGCAGAATTATTATACTGCTTTAAAAGATTGTTTGCGTAGGCATCTCCAGTCTTAAGAAACGCGTTATTGTTGTAAATCCATTCGTGTAATTTCTTATCATCACCCCAGCGCTCAGCCGCACCTTGTAAGGCCGGCCCAACCACCTTCACGTCCATTTTATGGCATGACATACAGTTGGCTTTAAAAAGCGCTTCACCATTTTTTGGGTTTGGCGCCTGCGCATACAAATTACCGCTGATGGATACTATTAAGGTAAATACAAGTCCAAAAGTTAGTTTCGCGGCGTTACGTCTAATGTGGGTCATATTCACAATGCTGTTGGTTGGATGTAGGAAAAATATCCAGAACGGGGCAAAAATATGACACGATGTTGACAAAACACCACACCTTTTAAATTTTTTTTAACCAATAGTCTATATTATATTTCGCCGCGCCGAAACCGCGTTAAAGTTGATTTATAATGCTTTAAGCAGTTTTTTACGCAACTTTGCGCCAAATAACAGCCCATCATGCGTGTTAACATAGCCATTTTTGCATCCGGTGCAGGTAGCAATGCCAGAAAAATAATAGAATATTTTTCCAACCCGCCCCAAAATTTGCCCGATACAGCGAATTCAATAAAAAATAATATAAAGGTTTCATTGGTTGCCTGCAACAAACCCGGTGCGGGTGTTTTGGATATAGCAGCCGAACATAATATCCCTACTATTTTGCTTGACAAAGAACAATTCTTTCGGGGCAATGCCTATGTGGATGAACTAAAAGAGGCAGGCATTAATATAATAGTGTTGGCTGGCTTTTTGTGGAAGGTGCCCAGCGCATTGGTAAACGCCTACCCCGGCAAGATTATTAATATACACCCGGCTTTACTGCCTAAATATGGCGGCAAAGGCATGTATGGTAACTTTGTACACGCGGCAGTTATTGCCGCCGGTGATACCGAAAGCGGCATTACCATACATGTAGTTGACGAACTATACGACCATGGCCAGCACATTTTTCAGGCCACCTGCCCTGTTTTACCCGGCGACACGCCAGAAAGCCTTGCCGCTCGCATTCACGGCTTGGAACACGCCAACTACCCAAAAGTGATAGAGGCATTTATTAATGGTGAGTAGGCAAATAGTCATTGAGTCAATGAGTCATTTGGTCATTGGTAGAGCAGCCATAGAGTCAATGCGTCATTGGGCTTACAAAAGCCGCGACCAAACTTTCGCTGCCTGTTGAGTAATATAATGTGTTGCTGGTTGCGGCATCTTCTTTTACCACCGCCTTTTCGCCAAACCATTTGGCATGTATAAACCAGCAGCCAGCCGCATCAACCAATATAAAGCCCACATGGCTGTTAAGCCCTATGAGGTATAAACCCTGCCCCTGCTGCCGCAAATACACCAGCACCTGTGCCAACGGTTTTTCATAAAATAGTCTTATATCCTTTTTCTCAGCCAGGATGTGCATCATTTCCTCCGAATCCATTTGGCCCATTTTTTCCCGGTTAACCGGCAAGCCTGCATCCCTTAGGACGGTGCTTACAAAATAACCGCAGGCAATAGCGCCGGTACCGGGAGATTGTGTAGTTCCGTTAAAATCCCAGGCCGTGCCATACCAGTATGGTATTATTGAATCGATTACTACTTGCGTGAACCGTTGCTCCAAAAGAGCTGGTGTCAAGTAGCGGTTCTCCTTCAATTGCAGGCGAAGACGGGATATAGATTGCTTCATTATATTATAAGCAGGCCTTGCGGGCGTTGTTCCAACTAAAGGAAATATGTTGTAGAATGGCTTGGCGGCATAGCCGCAGATTAATAGGCAGCTGGCAATTATTATCAGCAGTATTTTTTTCATGGCAGGGGTTTAATATTAAGATGCAGTACCTAATAATTTCCATAGGTTAGTTATCTTCCCAAAAAATTTGCTGTATGAAAAAAATAATACTTTTCTTATTTATTCTGTTATTGGCGTTATCCCTCCACAGTTTCTCCCAAACCATTGATGTAAGCGGCAAGCCCTCGCCAGCTGTTGACTATACGCGCCTTAAACGCATAGATACTTTAGTAAACAGCTATTTATCCAAGGGTTGGCTTACCGGGGTGGTGACACTGGTGGTGAAAGATAACCAGCTTGTACAATATAAAGGATACGGTTACCAGGATGCAGACAGCAAAAAACCAATGCCCGCTGATGCGCTTTTCCGGCTTGCTTCGCAATCAAAAGCTGTTATTAGCGCAGGCATAATGATGCTTTGGGAAGAAGGGAAGTTTACCTTGGATGAACCCATTGCTGATTTTATACCCGAGTACAGGCACCCGCAGGTATTGGATAAGTACAATGCGGCAGATACCACCTACACCACAGTACCGGCCAAAAGGGAAATTACCTTCCGCGACCTGCTGACCCACACGGGCGGTATTGACTATGCCGTTATCGGCAGCCCTACCATGGTGGCCATATATGCAAAAGCCGGTATACCGGTAGGCTTGGGTAAAATAAACGCAAATCTTAAGGAACGCATGGCCGCATTGGGGAAATTACCGTTGGTGAGCCAGCCCGGCGAAAAATGGAACTACAGCCTTAGCATAGACATTTTAGGTGCGTTGATTGAAATTATAAGCGGCACCGACTTACAGGATTATTTGACCCAAAAACTTTTTAAACCGCTGGGCATGAAGGATACCTATTTTAACGTTCCCGCCGCCAAGGCAGGGCGCCTCGCCACCGTGTATACCGAAGACAGCCTTGGGCATGTAATTAAATGGGGGAAAGACTTTCGTGGCTTTGACCCTGATTATCCCCTGCTGGGCAATACGTACTACTCCGGCGGTGCAGGCCTAACCGGCACGGCTTACGACTATGCCATTTTTTTACAAATGATGCTTAATAAAGGCAAATACAACGGCGTACAAATATTAGCCCCCCGTACGGTGGAGTTGATGACCAGCGGACAGTTGGATTTTATGTTTAATGGCGTGGATAACATGGGGCTGGGTTTTGGGATAACCAGTGAAAAATCGGGCGCTCGCTCCCCACGAAACGCTGGCAGCTTTTCGTGGGGCGGCTATTTTGGCACCACCTATTGGGCCGACCCCAAAGCAAAATTGGTAGGCATGATTATGACGCAACAAAGCCCCAACAGCCACGGAGACCTTGCAACAAAAATTGAGCAGCTGATGTACCAAAGCCTGAAGTAATACCATTTCTGATTTTGAGATTGCGGGATTTTGGGATTTATTTGGGGATTGAGGGATTTTGAGATTTTTTGGGGATTACTTATCCACGAAACCGCCAATCATACAACCGCTCCGCGCAATACATCCCAAAATTCCTCAATCTCAAAATCAGCAATATAATTCGCAATACATCCCAATATCCCGCAATCCCAAAATCAGCAATATTTTTTTATTATTTCCATCACATTGTAATAGTAATGGCCCCCAAACAATACAAGGTGCACTAGTAAAGGGTATAACTGGCAAAGGGGTACACGCTGCTGCCAGCCCTGTTGCAAAGGGTATGCTTCATTATAATATTGGTACAGTAGTTTGTCAAAACCGCCGAACAGCATGGTCATGGCAATATCCATTTCGCGGTGGCCGTAGTAAACGGCCGGGTCGTAAATAACCGGCTGCCCTTTACCCCCCGGCATAAAATTGCCACCCCATAGGTCACCATGCAATAATGCGGGTTGTTCCGGCGGAAACACTTCAGCAAATCTGCCGCATAGGCGCTCTGCGGCCTCCACATCTGCCACCGAGCATTTTTGCTGTTGTAAAGCCTTATGCATTAACGGCATCATGCGGCACTCTGCGTAAAAATCAGCCCAGTTTGTTGTCGCCGTGTTTTGCTGTGGAATGTTGCCTATGTAGTTGTCCTCAGCAAGCCCAAAAAAAGGGTTGGTTTGCCTATGCAGGCTTGCGAGGCCGTAACCAAATTGCTGCCAAAAATTTTTCGTTGGGTGGCCTTTTTCAATCCACCCCATCAGCAAAAAACTGGTTTGGCCGTGTTGGCCCGCAGTTAACGGTAACGGAACATCCAAAGCGTTTGTACCACCTAACAACAACAGCCCTTCTTTTTCTTTCTCAAACATTTCTGGAGTCGCACTGTCATTCATTTTTAAAAAGAATTTGCCTGCGTTAGTTTCAATAACAAACGTTTGGTTTATTTCGCCGCCAAATACCTGCTTGATATCTTGAAGGATTACTTGTTGGTTAAGCGCGTTCCCCAGGCACAAAGTAATATGTTGTATAAGCGGCTTTGAGAGCATACGCGAATTTCAACATTCCACACAAAACTTATCTTTTTAATTGCCCGTTTTTCAATGCCAACAATCCTTATTTTTGGGCAATGGCACAATTAGATGCAACAAAATGGGTAAACGAGTACGGCGATATGCTTTACCGGTACGCCATACCCCGGGTGAATGACAAAGAAGTTGCCAAAGACCTTGTGCAGGATACCTTTTTGGCAGCTTGGCGCAACCATGATAATTTTAAG